>Ga0180301_10000373_pt1 | contig 34917 bp, 31 predicted proteins | sample GuaBasSediGuay16_FD_121797 | JGI IMG/M metagenome (GOLD analysis project Ga0180301, IMG submission 121797) | Subseafloor sediment microbial communities from Guaymas Basin, Gulf of California, Mexico - Guay16, Core 4569-2, 12-15 cm | ecosystem: Environmental > Aquatic > Marine > Hydrothermal... | reverse complement strand
GCTAACCATCTCGGTGAAAACCATCCCGGCGCCGAACCGTCTCGCCCATCGACGATATACAGAATCAGAAACGCCGGCCAACGGTGCGGCCAGAACCTTGTTTTCCGGAACGGACGTCATTACCCACCAGAGCTCCGAATTCCCTTGAGATGTTCCAGTCTTTGGGTAATGCGTTCGCGTTTTTCGGGTTCCTCGGTGTTCTCCAGTATAGCTTCGTAGATAGAGATTGCTTTGTCTATTTGCCCCTGTCCGGCGTATATCTCTGCCATAGTAACGGTCATCATCGACGGCTTTTCCGGTTCTTCTTCCTGTCCAGCAGGTTCGGGGGTTGGTAACTCGATGTCCTTAAACCCATTTCCGAAGCTTATTTCTCCGAGTTCCGGACCCTCGCTCTCTGATATCGAAGGAGCGGATGCGTCCATAGGAACAAGGTCCCCTATATCCAGCGTTTCTTCGAGCGGTTCGAATTCCCGGTGTTTTTCCAGACCCTCGATATCCTCTGTTTCGACCTCTTCTCCGCCGGTCGATGTTTTTCCAAACGAGGTAAAGCCTTCCAGTGTTTCCTCGCCGGGTGTTTCCTTGGAAGGTTCGAAAACCTCGAAGGAATCGAACCCCTCGGGTCGTTGCGATTTTGAAGTAGTTTCTTCTTTGGATTCTGGTTTTTCTTCGACAATCGGCTTCGGTTTTTGGAAATCCGCAAAACTCGGCAATTTGTCCGGTTGTTCTTCCGGTAATATCGGTTTCGGAGACGGAATCGCCTGTTCGGGCGATAGTTCACCGGTTTTAGGCTCTTCTATGGCGTCCCCGGACAACGGGATTTCCGATGGAACCGTCTTCTCTAATATCTGCTCAGGTTCCGCCGGTGTTGCGGTTGGGATTGTTTCCGGTGGCACCGGCTCGGCCGATTCAGGTGGTTCTGGTTCGACCTTTTCCAGCCCGATATCCAACGCAAAGGAAGGAAGTTCGGTCTCATCGAAAGACGAAGGTTTTTCTTCAGTTGGTTGGATTTCTTCAGGTTTTGGTTTCGAGGGTTTTTGCGGTTCCAATTGAATCTGCTCGACTTCCATCTGTTCCGGCGTTTGCGATTCCTCCGGTTCCGTCGGAGTCAAAGTCGGTATCCCGCCCTCCTGAGTTCCTTCCTCTTTGAAAAACGGGCCTTCAGGAATAGTCGCTTCCGTGAATGGAATAGTCTCTTCCGGTCGAGAAGAGGGTGTTGGTTGTTGCGAAGAGGGCTGGATTTCTGGCGTTGTTAATGGTTGTGCGCCGGATATGTCCATCTCGAACAACTCCTCGAACTCCTTTTCTATCGGTTTTCCAGTAGGTTCGATAGGGGCCTGAATATCAGAGGGTGTTTTCGTAGGTGCGGTTTCAGTTTCTAAAAGCCGGTCGAATTCAGAGACGACTTCCTCTTGCGCGGGGACAACCTCTTCTTGAGAACCTGTCGGGACGGTTTCGCGGACAGGCGCAGGGACCGGCTCCGGTTCTCCGGTTAATTCGCGCATCCGTTTATCGAGTTCGCGATGGGCGGTTTCGTTCGAAGGGTCGGTTACAATAAGCCTGCGGAGAACTTCCACGCCAGCTTCGAGATTACCCTGCTTAAATTCAATCTCGGCGATATTCCACAACGCAGCGATATTTGCAGGGTCTATTCGAAGAACTATATTATATCGTTCTTTGGCCTGTGGAAGATAGCCGGCCTCGATAAGTGTTTTTGCAAGCAGCTGCTGCCCTGTAGTATATTTAGGATTTGCTTTAACCCCTTCGGTCAATACCGTTAAAGCTTTCCGGATATTTCCCATTGTAAGGTAAGCGTCCCCAACTCTGGCAAAATAAGGATTTCCGGGGTCCTCCGCTAAAATCGGTTCGTATTTGTCGATGATTTCTTGTGGATTCATAGTTCACCTACTCGTTAAATGACCCTCCGGGCAGATCGGTCGGTTCGTGGCGGCGTAAAATTTTATCTCCCCAGCTTGGGTCGGAAATCTCTCCAGACGCGGTGGAATGTAATAATCTATAATCGCCTATTCCGAGAACGTCGGCGAATACAAAAATAACACCTCCCTGTAAATTGAAATAATCCCACTGTTCCCAAGGATTACTATCCATCGACATGGGAGCGCGCTCGATATTATCCGGCGGACCGTAAATAATATAAACCCGACCGCGGTCCGTTCGCCACCCCGACTCGCCTTTTCCATCTCCGTGTCCAAATGCTGCGTTCGATATAAGCCACCGCTCGATTATTTCGTCGCGGTATTCATTTTCTGGTGTGTTCGGTGTTGGGTCGTGCTTTTCCCACCAGCGAATCAGAAACTCGCTTTTACCGTCGTCGGTCAATTTCTTATAAAAAGCCTTCTCCGACGTATTTAGGAGATACGCTACATAGTTATATTCCTGTTCGAGAGCTGCACCGGCAAGCTGTTTTCGTGTGATTTCCTCTCGCGAAGGCCACCGAACAGCGAATTCCCTCGAACTCGAAACGTTTGTTTCGTTAACCGGGTCGGTAGCGGTTAAAATAAGCTCGTATTCACCATCCGGGAGAGATACAATATTCAAACCGTTAATAATATACATCTCGGCGCTCTCGACTTCGATGGTTTCCGCCTCGGATTCCCCAATTAATTCTCCCGTCATTTCGCGAATTACCCATTTGCTCAAAACGCAGTCTGCTGTATCTGCGCGGCTGTTAAAACCTTCTGCAGGCCGTCCGACATCGTAATTAAAGTATTCCGGATAATAGAATTCAACATAGTAATATAGAGTCGGTAGAGAAGCGCCGTATTCTCTCGATGGATTCGGCAACATCCTGTAACCATTAATAGTAAAAATGTCGCTGGAAGTAGTATCCTTCGATATATCGCTCAATAAGAAAATATCAGAAATCGATAGACCGGTCGCCGGTAGACGCACCTGAAAATCTTTCTCCACTTTCATAGAATCGCCGTCTCCCAAATCCCATACCGTCATCGTAATATTATAATTACCCGGTTGGCAATCGAACACTATTTTATCGAAGAGCAAGTATTTTTCGGAAACCATCTGTCCACGGGGTATTTCGACAATTCGAATCAGGGTATCCCTATTTATCTCTTCTGCGCTATCGGATACTGTAAATTCAAATCGGAGCGTATCGTGCCAGAAATCGCCGTCGCGCTTAAAAGCCAGCGCACCCCGGTTGACCGACCATACGACCTCTGCGATGCTGGTTGCGGCCGTTTTCGACTCGGGAGTCGCGGCTATCGAATCCGTAACGGGATAGAAACGCGCCCTAGTATTTACGTCCAGGGCTACATCTTCTAGAGCGCCGAAAGATGCTGGCGCGAGAAGCAAGAATAGCAGCAATGTTTTACGTATCAATAACATTATCTAGTTCGAGATTTTAATATCTCCATCTATTTGCGAAACCCGTAGAAAGCGTGGACGGAGGCTGATTCAGTAATCCGCATTCTCATTATTCCTGCCGGATAAGCTCGTAGGTGCCGTCACCGATTCGGTCCTCGAAATAAAACGTTCTGCGCGGGTTGAAATAATACCAGACCTCGTAAGCCCTGTATCCGAGGTCGAACGGATGGCGGTCTATCTCGTCCGGTTCGCCGTAAATAATATATATTTTCCCGCGGTCTGTTCGCCATCCTTCGGTTATGCCCTCGAATCTTTCGTTAGCTATGGCTAACCGTCTGTAGAATTCCTCTTTGACCTCGTTCGTCTCGGTCGAAGGTGTCGGGTCGCGCGATTTCCAGAACGAGTCGATCAAACTGCCGAGTTTCTCCGGTTCGGTCTCGAAAGCGTCCTCGAGTTCCCTAATCTCCCTATCGGTTCCTATTAGTCCAAGCTGGTCGATAGCCTCCTTTGGCGTCGCCGCGGTCAGAAAATAGTCTCCAGCAGATATTATAAGTTTTTTTTCGGTTTCCGCAACAATTTTTCCGTTACAACGGACCTTTGCGAATAGAACTAATTCTCGTGCATTTTCCGGAAAAACGAAACTACCGCTCAGGTCGATAATCCCGCCTGATGCCTGAATAACGACGGTATCTGCGATAAACACTTCATTTTCGTTTTTGATACCCCTGATTGCATCACCGCAGAGGCTTTCCGGAGATAAAACCTCCAGTTTATAGAAAAGACTTTCCGAGGCCGGATAGTAGCTCTTAATACACGGCGATAGCGGCTCACCATAAAGAAGAACTACCGAACTAAAATAAGGTTTGTTATCGTCCGGGAAAGCCGGCACGGTTATTTTGGTCTTTTCCGAATATTCCGCCCCGGATTCACGGTCTCTGGTCGAAATTTGAAGCGAATATTCGCCGCCGGGGACATCGGCTAAAATGAACGGTCTCGGTCGAGTCGCAACCGGCGAGCCGGTTTCGGCGAACGTCGAAACGGATACTGTGTCGACTCGTTCAACTTTTGTGATAAGCTCTTTGCCTTTGAAAAGCACCACCAAAACCGTGAAACTCGCGGTATAAAAATCGGTGGTGCGAACGAATTGCAACCCTCCAAAAGGTATGGAAAGATAGACCTCGATATCGGTGTTTGGCCTGTTTTCGCTCGGGAAAAAGCCTACGCTTTTTTCGAAAACGGGTTTTCCAAGGTTTATATCGACGGGGGTTTGCGCCGACGCCAGAACCGAAAAAACCAATATAATTATTATTTTCCTCACTTTTCTTTGTCAGAGCCTCTCGGGTGGTATTTACGGTAGACCTCGTGAAGATACCCGCGGCTAACGTTCGTGTAAACCTGCGTGGTGCTTATGTCCGCGTGGCCGAGCATCTCCTGAACCGCGCGGAGGTCCGCTCCGCCCTCGATAAGGTGTGTTGCGAAAGCGTGCCTGAAGGTATGCGGGTGGACATCGGATAGGCCGGCGGCTTCGCACCAGCGGTTCACAATCTTATAAAGTCCCATCCTGCTGAGTTTTCCGCCTCTTGCGTTTAGGAACAATACCGGTGTGCGTTTATCGCGCATCAAACCGGGGCGCACGTCGCGGCGGTAGCGGCCAATCCAGTGGAGTGCAGAATCGTTTATCGGAACGAGTCGCTCCTTTTTACCCTTGCCGAATAGGCGCACGAATCCAATATCATCGAAAACATCGCCGGTTTCCATACGTAAAAGTTCCGATTCCCGTGCACCGGTGCCGTAAAGGGTTTCGATAATCGCCCGGTCGCGTATACCCAGTCCGCGCGGGTGTGTTAAATCTACCGCGTTAAGTATAGCCTCGACCTGCTCCACACTGATAATATCCGGCAGCGGTTGCGGAAGTTTCGGCAATTCGAGGCCTTCAGCGGGGTCACTGTCGAGAATGCCCTCTTGAAGCATGTATCTGAACAAGCCTCGAATACTACTCATCTTACGCGTTACCGTGCGGGTGGAAAGACCGATATCCGTCAAATTGCGAAGATAACCGGCGATTATACCGGGTGTAACCTCCTCGATTCCGGTCAATTCCTTTTTTTCGGCGTATTCGGCGAAATCGCGGAGGTCGCGGACGTAAGCCTCGACAGTGTTCGTCGAAAGTCCGCGTTCGATTATAATCCAGTCGAGAAAACCGTCGATAATAACGGCGAAATCCACCGATGGGTTTAATATAAATTTCGATTCAGACATCACTAAAACTCCGGAATACTAAATTCGGTTATTTCGCGGAAATGCTGCATCCGCTTGCGCACGTCCTCTTTCGTTATCGAGGACAGCCTCTCGACGCCGAATCCTTCGACGTCAAAGCTCCCTATAACGGTTCCGGCGACAATAGCGCGCTTCAGTTCGGCAAAATTTACTTCTCCACGTAACGCCAGATATCCCATGAAACCGCCAGCGAAACTGTCTCCCGCGCCCGTTGGGTCGATAACCTCCTCTATCGGATAAGCGGGCAGAAGGAAAATATCGTCGGCGGTAACCATGAGAGAACCGAACTCCCCGCGCTTCACGACCAGGGCTTTCGGGCCCATTTCGAGAATCTTGCGTGCTCCGCACAGAAGGTTTTTCTCGCAGGATAGCATGCCGACTTCGAGCGAATTTATAATAAGTAAATCGATTTCGGCCAGAAGCGCTTTAAGTTCGTCCGGTTTGCCCTCTATCCAGAAATTCATCGTATCGGCGGCGACGAGTTTCGGAGATTTAATCTGAGTTACAACCTGCCGTTGCAGCGCGGGGTCGATATTACCGAGGAAAACGAAACTGCTTCCGCAATAGTGTTCTGGCAGTTCCGGCGCGAATTCCTCGAAGACGTTAAGCTGTGTGTCGAGCGTCTCCGGGTCGCCGAAATCCTCGTCGTAGCGCCCTGTCCAACGGAAGGTTTTGCCTTTTTTAACGGTCAAACCGTCGATATTAATCCCCCGAGCAAGGAGCATTTCGGTATGATATTGCGGGAAATCCTCGCCGACGACGGCAACGACATTGACCTCCGGTGCGAAAAGCCGCGCTGCGAGCGAAAAATACGTCGCGCTGCCGCCGAGTGCATCTGCGACCGTGCCTTTCGGCGTTGCCACGCTGTCCAAAGCTACAGAACCGACTATGAGGAGAGACATAATAACCTTTCTTTATAATATTAAATGATAGAGCTTAAAGCCAAAATGAATGTCGAAATATCGTCTCGGCTCCGCTCGATGTCCGGTAATCCTTTTCGACCCCTGAGCGGAGTCGAAGAGAGCATTTATTTTATATCAATCATTCCATCTTTACTATCGCAATTTTCTCTTCCGTCAGGCCGTAGAAAGCATAAACCATGGCGTCGATTTTTTGCTCCGTTATGCCCGAGCGCATTACCTTTGTCGTCGTATTGGCCAACAAGACCCGCGAGTGTATCTTTTGTTTGTCGGTTATCTCCTATTCTCTTATCTCCGCCTTAAATTTCTTCGCAAGCGCTTCGACCATCTTTTCGTGTAATTCACTCGCCTCCTCGTCGGTGATAGTCTTCTCCGGGTCGCGGAAAATACTGGCCAAACCGACCGATTTTTTGCCTTCCGGTATAGGGGCGCCCTCGTAAATGTCGAATATGAAAACCTTTTCGAGTTTATCGGAGCAATGCGCTCTGGCGATTTTCAGTATTTCCCCTGCAGGTATTTCGGATTCGACAATCAGAGCGACATCGCGCCGTGTCGATGGGAATTTCGGTATCCCGCCGAATTGAGGTATCCGCTTAACCGCCTTTAGAAGTGATTCTGCGGGCATCTCGAGACCGAATACGGAGATTTCGATATCGAAAATCTCGGCTATTCGAAGCTCGATTTGGCCGAACCTGCCCAGGACTTTACCATTCGGGGATTTTATCGCCAACGATACGTTATCCGCGAATAGTTTTCCCGTGTCGGGTTCTATTAAATACTCGACCCCGAGCGAGTCGAGAACCGCTTCGACTACTCCTCTGAAGTCGAATATATCCACGCGAATTTCGCCTTTGTCCCATCCGACAGGTTCTTTCAATCCGGCCATCAGGACGCCGAGGGAATACCGCTCGGACTGCTCGCCTTTCTCCGGCCAATGAACCTTGTCGTATTCGTAAATACGCACCGATTCCGCACCGCGATTTAGATTATAGGACGCCACTTTAAGCAGCCCCGGTAGTATCGAGGGTCTGAGATATCGGTAATCATCCGAAATCGGGTTGGCTATCTCGCTGATGCCTTTTTCGATAAACGGCTCGAAATCCCTTTTTTTGCCGAGAGAGTCGCACATAACTTCTGTAAAACCGAGTCCGGGTAGAATCCGGGCGAGTTTGCGTTCTAGTTTGACCTCGTCTGGAAGCCGCGCCGGTATCGGACCTCCGCCCCGGAGAACCGGTTTTAACCTATCGTAGCAATCGAGCCGCCCGACTTCTTCGACAAGGTCTATTTCTCTGGTAATATCCGGTCTATATGTTGGCACTTGCCAGCGGCCTTTCTGGAGCTTTTTTATACCTAGCGCTTCGAGGTATTTCGAGTATGTTTTTTCCGGTATCTTTATTCCAATGGTTGCTTCGACCTTCTTTTCCGACAGCTCGACAGTCAAAGGTTCTATCGGTTTCGGGTAGGCATCGACCATTCCCTTTCTGACCTCGCCGCCGGCGGTGAAAGCGATAAGGGATGCGCATTCGTCGCTGGCGCGCGCCGCGCCGTTCGGGTCGACACCCCGTTCGAATCTTATGGAGCTTTCGCTAACAAGCCCGAGATGCCGCGATGTCCTCCGAATTCTACGAGGGTCGAAATATGCTGACTCGAGCAGGATACGGGTGGTATTCTCGTCGACCTCGCTATCGAGTCCGCCCATAACGCCCGCTATTGCAACCGCGCGGTCCGGTGTGGCTATCAACAGATGACCCTCGTCGAGCGTTCGTTCCTCGTTGTCGAGAGTAACAAATTTCTCGCCTTTTTTCGCCGAACGAACCACTATCTTTTTCGATTTAAGTTTATCGTAATCGAACGCATGGAGGGGATGTGAGAGAAGAAGCAGCACATAGTTCGTCGCATCGACGACGTTGTTTATCGGCCTTATCCCCGACGCCGCAAGTCTTCCAATAATACGCAGCGGCGAATGCCCGACTTCGATATTCTCGATTATCCGCGCGGTGTATCTCGGGCAACCGACGGTATCTTTAAGTTCGATACTTATAAATTCTGCGGCCTGTGCACCTGTCTCGACCGGTATGTGGTGTTCGTCGGTGATAGGAACCTGTGTCAGCGCCGAAAGTTCGCGCGCGAGACCCAAAACACCATAGCAATCTGGACGGTTCGGCGTAACCTCCATTTCGAAAACGACGTCGTCCCAGCGGAGGAGTTTTAGAACGTCCGCGCCGACTTTTGTTCCTGCTGGGATTTCAAGAAGTCTGTCCTTCGGCTCGCCGAGACCTATCTCGACTCCGGAGCAGAGCATTCCCTCCGATTTGACCCCCTCGAATTCTACGATTCTGATTTCTTTTCCGCCGAAAAGTCTCGCCCCTGCCGGCGCAAACGGATACAGCGACCCGGTTTTTATATTGGGCGCCCGCGAAAGAACCTGCGCCGTTTCGCCGCCGCCGAAATCGACCGTGCAGCGGGACATTCCCGGCGTCGGGTCATCGGGTCTAACTTCGATAACCTCGCCGACGACTATACCGGAAAAACTACCGGAGAAATCGATAATATCCTCGACCTCGGTGCCGCTAAGCGTTAAAAGGCGCGCGATTTTCTCGGCGTCGTCATCGACAGGGCAAAGTTCGAGTAGCCATTTTAACGGAATTTTCATATAAATCGCCTCTTTTGAGTGGGTTTATTTCTAACTAAAATAGTCGGCGAAAGCGGGTAGCGCAAGGATATAAATAGGTAGTCTGCCACAAAGCATATCGGGTGATTACAAATGCTGTATTTGAAAACAATTCGTATAAAAAATAGATTGACTATTCAAATAGCCAGTTGTATCCTAATTTTAATTAACTAAAAAACAATTAAAACCCGAAGGAGGAACAGAATGCAAAGAAGGCAGGTAAATCTGCCGGTAGAGGAAATCCCGAAGCGTTGGTATAACATATTGCCCGATGTCATTTCAGATACACGACCCGTTTTGTAATATCCTTATCTCCGGTTTTTGCTCGAACAAGATATACGCTCGAACCGAGGGATTTATCGGGTTGCCAAATGACAGGGCGTGTTCGATATACCCTTACGATTCCTCTCTATATTCTCCGCGTTAAAAGCTCTGGGTGGTGTAGCGCAATCCGCAATCCGCATTCCAAAATCCGCAATACAATGATTTCGCTTGAATTTCCCTCCGCCAATTGTATCTTTAGGAGCAGGGAGAGAATATGCCGTTAGATAAACTCAAAGACGCTCTCAAGAAAACCCGCGATGTTCTCAATATGCGCGTCGAGGATGTTTTCGTCCCCGGGCGAACGCTCGAGACTTGCGACCTCGAAATTCTCGAGGAGGCGCTTATCGCCGCTGATGTCGGAATCGAGGTGACGGAGGAGATAATCGAGGCGATGAAATCGGCGGCGCGCGCGCAGAAAATGCCGCCCGGCGGGCCGCTGGAAATGCTCGAAAGCGAACTGCTCTGTATGCTCGAAGGCGCAGAGAACCTCGAACCGTGGCGACCAACCAAAAAACCGCATGTTGTCCTTTTGGTCGGTGTCAACGGAACGGGCAAAACGACGGTTGCGGGAAAAATCGCAAAGCGAATTAAAGACTCAGGCGGAAAACCGCTAATCGCGTCGTCGGATACATTCCGCGCGGCGGCGAACGAACAACTCACTATCTGGGCCGAACGCGCCAATGTGGAAATTGTCCAGTCGGTCAGCGGTGCCGACCCGGCGTCTGTTGCGTTCGATGCCGTTAGCAAATCGCTTTCCGGCGGATACGACGCGGTAATAATCGATACCGCCGGCAGGCTTCATACAAAGGTCAATTTAATGGAAGAGTTGAAGAAAATAGCTCGTGTTTGCGGCAAAAAATTGCCCGGCGCGCCTCACGATATATTCCTCGTTCTGGATGCCACGACCGGTAATAACGGTATCCAGCAGGCGCGGCTTTTCGACGAGGCTATCGGTCTGACAGGGATAATCCTCACGAAACTCGATAGCACCTCGAAAGGGGGTATCGCTCTTGCAATAATGCGCGAGTTGGACATCCCCGTAAAAATGGTCGGTGTCGGCGAGAAAATCGACGACCTGGTCGATTTCGATGCTCGGAGTTTCATCGAAAGCTTTTTCGAATCGTAAAGGAAAATTATGCCGATTGTATGGTTTGCTATAGTCGCGGCCTTTATCGCTGTCGTTCTTACGATTTTCCGGGAAAGGTCGCTCCGTCGATGGTCGCTTGGAGAGCCGCGCGAGGAGGCGATGGAGTTCGCCTCCTATTCCGCAAAACCGCATCCTTTATCGGCGAACAGCTTCCTTTTATGGATATCGCTGACGCTTATAATAATCTCGGTTGCATTATTCTTTCTCATCGACCGGGCGGTCCCATGTGTAGTAATCTTGATTACCGGTATTCTGTCGTATTTCCTTTACGACCTGGCCGGCTCGTCGGTTCGGACGAATATCGCGGTTATGCCGGACGGTCTCTATTTCGAAGCTGCTAAAGGAGATAAACGTCCGTTTTTTATCCCATTTTCAGATGTAAAAAAAATCGAGGAAACCACCACAGGTTTCTATATCGAGCTAAAACCGCTAAAATTCGCCAACCGTCTGCCGCTTAAGTGTAGGAAAACCGAGGAAATAATCGCTAAAATCGAGGGGATATGGAGGGCTGGCGCGAGGGTGGAGCGGTCTTTGTGAGGGGAGTTTTTGCGCCCGGAAATAATATATTCCAAGACCTTACCGGGCACCGCAAAAACCGTGACAGCCCGGTTTCTCCGCTTTCGACGGAAACCTCCCGATAACCATAGACATAACAATCGCAGTTCCCCCGATAATCTCCCATACCGTCATAATGTCGTGGATGAATAACCACGCAAAAAGCGCGGCGAATATAGGCTCTGATACATAAATTAGAGAAGCTCTGGACGAGGTGGTGAATCTCTGCACGAACATCTGCATACCTAACGCGATAACTGTGGCAAATATGCCAAGATAGGCAATACCGACGAGATTCGGAATATCCCATACTAACCGACAATCGTTTTCAAAGGGCATAGAAATAGCGGATGCAGCGGTTACAATCGCAAATTGCAATACTGTCAGCCATTTCCAATCGCCACGACGCGTATATATCTGAATTCCGACAACCTGAAACGCAAAGCACAGCGCGGAAAAAAACGTCAACTTATCCCCTGTGTTTATGTCCGCAATAGCTTTACCTGCGCCGGAAATCGCCCATAGACCGAACGCCGCAGGGATAAGAGCGATATATATTCTAACCGGGATTTTAGCTCTTTCCCAGATTTTCGAAAGAAAGGGCACGAATAAAATAAACAAGGACGTAATAAACCCGCTTTTAGCCGGTGTCGTATATTGGAGCCCCAGCGTTTGTAGCCCGTATCCGCCGAAAGCGGCGACGCCGATAACCAGCCCTCCGAACAACTCCGTTCTGTCGGGAAATCTTTTAGGTTGGAAAGCTATAAAGGCTATAACCGTCGCAAGAGCGAACCGGGCAAATAGTAAGGCGAACGGCGAGTTTACCTGAACACCCGTTACAAGAAGTTTGATAATAAGGAATGTCGAACCCCATACAGCAGTCGTAAAGAGAAGTAGTGTCTCAGCGATAATTCGTGAGGGTTTGTTCATAAAACGTAATTTACAGACTATTTTCCAATCTGCAAGTCGAGATTGAAATCAACCGTAAAACAACCCCGGCAAAACTAAAACAGTTTTTTGCTTGCTTTAATCGGCATATAAGAATAAATTATAAAAATATATAGCAAATAAATAATTATGAATAAAAATTCACAAAATCGCAAAGTCGGCCTCTATGGAGAAATCTACTCGGGTTTTGCCGATTTCCTTCGGCAGGAGGGTTTCGAGCCTATCTCGCTCGATTCGGCTCTGTCATCTTCGGATACGGGAAACGGAACCGATATTCGTGTCGCCGTTGTCGATTTTATAACCCCGAACGCTCTCGCTATTGTAGATAAACTTATAACTCTGATGCCTCAAACCTCGCGTATTCTCGTTATGCCCGAGGGAGAGACTATCTCCAGCGATCCAGGAGCATTTGCCCTTGTCCATAGACCTTTCACCTCGATCGAGTTAATCGATGTCATCCGGTGGGCTTGTGATATACGCGAAGTAGAAACCCAGATTATCGACGAGAAAAAAGAACCGCTCGAGCGCAAACAACTCGATGTTCTTCTAAGCGATACCGCACAGGAATTACTGCTTAACTCTCAATGGTTGAACGCTATTTTCGAAAACCTCCCTTTAGGTTTACTTCTGCTTTCCCCGAAAGGCGAGGTTGTCCGAGCCAACGACGTTCTGTTGAAAACCTTCGGTTTAAATTCGATTCCCAAGAACGCGAAATGCAATGAGATTATCCCCTGGCGCGATACCGAAGGCGACGAATGCCGCGTCGAAAAATGTTTATCAGAAAATCGAACGCTGAGAGATGTATTGGAACTCCCGGAAGGCCGATTCCTCGAGGTTATACATATACCGGTTAAAACCGAACGACAGGTTTCAGGAGTCCTTATGATTGTTAAGGATATTTCCGAGGAGGTCTGTATCTCCGACCGTTTCGAGGCTGCCGCGCAGGTTATAGACGAGGGAATCGCTATTATCGACCCAGAACTGAACCTGATATGGGCAAATGATGTCCTGAAAGACTGGTTCGATATCCCCGACGATTATTCTGGACGTCCCTGTTACGAAGTTACTCGCGGTAAAGGCCGAATTTGCCAGGGATGCACCGTTCCGGATTCTTTCGCCGACGGTCAGGTTCATCGAAGTTACCAGAAACTCGACCTCTCAATCGGCAAAGAGCGCACTTTCGAGGTAATTTCCGGCCCGGTTAAAAATAATAGAGGGAAAGTAATCCGGGTTGTAAGGATAATCCGAGACGTTACGGATAGGGAGAAAATTATCCAGGTCTTGGCAGAAACCAAAGACCGCCTCGAAGATGCGAACGCCCAACTTTCCCGCCGTATAGACGAATTGGCTATGCTTACCGAGTTATCCGAAGCTCTTCAAACGGTCGAAAGCCTCGACGAAAACATGCATATTTTTTTGACGGCAGTTACGGCCAAGCAAGGTTGTGGATTTAACAGAGCTTTCCTTTTTCTTGTGAATAAGGAAAACAAAGCACTCGAGGGGCGTTGGGCGATTGGCCCATCGAGTCCCGAAGAAGCTGGGCGTATATGGCGGGAACTGGAGTCTAAACCCGCTAATTTCGCCGAGGCTCTGGCTAATTATCGCGAAGTCCTTAAAGGAGGCGATGTCGAGGTTAATCGCATAATTAAGGGCCTGAAATACCCCCTCTCCGATAATTCTACTTTACTTATAAACGTTCTCGATACGAAAAAAACCAGAATTATCCAGGACGCTTCAACCGAGCCGGGCGCCGCCGACCTGGCTGGGAAAATCCATTGCAATACATTCGCGGTCGTCCCGCTTTTGGCTATGGGAAAACCGGTAGGTCTCGTCGTAGCGGATAATATGGTTACCGGTTCTCCAATAAACGAGCAAAACCTCAGGTTGCTCAAAGCTATCGCTTCCCACGCGAGTTTCACCATAGAGAGAAGTCTCCTTATGGACCAGCTTAGCGAAAATTACGAAATACTACAGGAAACATACGATAAACTGCAGAATAACCAGGAATTACTTATCCGCGCGGAAAGATTCTCGGCGATAGGAAGGCTGGCAGCACAGGTTGCCCACGAAATACGAAATCCGCTGGTAGCTATCGGCGGTTTCGCCAGGAATATCGCTAAACATTCGGAACCCGAAAGCGATATTCGCAAATATGCACGGATAATCTGTGAAGAAGCTCGGCGGCTGGAATCGATTCTGCAGGACATATTATCGTATTCGAGCTTCACAGAACCTCGAATGAAGCCTGTTTCACTGGACGAACTTCTCGAAACGTCAATCGAGATTTTCCGGGAGGAAACAAAAGAATCCAACATCGAGGTTATCACTATATTCGACCCGAATATCGACACCGTCCAACTCGACCCCGACCAGATAAGACAGGTTTTTTTGAATCTAATCAAAAACGCCGTTTCGGCGATGCCAGAGGGTGGTCGGTTAACCGTCGCCACACGAAAAACCGGCGGTTTTGTCTGGGTGGATGTTACGGATACCGGGAAGGGGATTCCAGACGACGTAAAAGAAAAGGTGTTCGAACCGTTCTTTACTACCAAATCCTCGGGAACAGGACTCGGGCTTTCAATATGTTATCAGATTATCGAATCGCATGGCGGTATGATATGGTTCACTACGACCGAAAATAAAGGCACGACTTTTCATGTAAAGCTCCCAAGCGGAGAAAAAACATTCAAGGAGGAATGATGGCCAGGATACTGGTAGTCGACGACGAAAAAAATATCCTCGCTCTATATAAAGAGGAGCTGAGCGAAGAGGGCTATGAAGTTACGACCGCAGCATCGGCAAAAGAAGCTCTCGAATTGCTCGAAAAGGATAATTTCGATGCTGTGATTCTCGATATCCGTATGCCCGAAGAGGACGGTATAAGCGCACTCGAAAAAATGATGGTCAAAAGGCGGGACCTGCCTGTGCTTATAAATACGGCGTATTCGACCTATAAGGATAATTTTCTGACCTGGCTCGCCGAAGACTATATCATCAAGTCCGCCGACCTCTCGGAACTTAAAGACAAAATCAAACACATCCTGAAGAAAAAAGGTAAAGCTTGAGTGAAAATGCCCGTATATGGGAACGCCGGGTATTGGTCTTTATTATAACTATATCCGCAATAAGACTCGTTCTATTACCCGCTCTGGCATTGACCCCTCAGGATGCTTACTACTGGCAGTATTCTAAGCACCTGTCGCCGGGATATTTCGACCATCCCCCGTTACACGCGTTCACCGCTTGGTTAACCACGTTAATCTTCGGGGATAACGCTTTTGGAATACGGTTCGGGCCCTGGTTATACGGTTTAGGATTACTTATCCTCGTTTTCTGTTTTGCCCGACGAATATATAATCCGCGTGTCGGATTCTGGGCGACGGTCGCTGCGGGGGTAACCCCGCTTTTCAGTATTGGAAGCTCCATATTGACTCCCGACCCTCCGCTCCTTTTTTTCTGGACACTATCGCTATACCTCGGTTACCGGGCGCTTACCGATGATATAAAGCCGCTCTGGATTGTTGTCGGTTTTGCCGCAGGTCTTGCGATGCTGTCAAAATATACCGCAGTCTTTCTGGGAATTGGTTTTATTCCGATTCTTATTATATCTGAACGTGGACGTGAACATTTGAAAACCCCTTGGCCTTATTTTGCGGTGGTTACGGCTTTCATAGCCTTTCTGCCTCAATTTATTTGGAATGCCGGAAACGAATGGGCGAGTTTCGCGTATCAAACTACACGTCGCGCGGGAGAAATATCACGTTGGCGCCTCGACCTTTTCGCCGGGATGCTCGGCTCGCAAATAGCGATTGTCAGCCCGTTACTTTTTGGCGGTATCGTTCTTGCGGTTTTTCGCTACGGTTGGAAAACGCTTTTCGGCAAAAAAGATTTCGGCAATTTATATTTAGCCGGCTTCGCTTTGCCCATAATGGTCTTCTTTTCGATTATAGCATTGCGGTATTGGGTTAAAATCAACTGGCTCGCGCCTGCATATATAACCGGTCTGCTGGCGTTTATCGGACTCGCGTTTGCGGACGGAAAAGAACCGAGATTTCTGAAATGGGCTACAGGGGTAGCGCTAGCGGAAACGGTTTTACTTTATATTATTGTGTTGGTCCCGGCGATACCTATCACGGGTGAAGCGGCATACTGGGAAGGCTGGAAAGAACTGGCGAAAAGAGTCGAGATTGAGCGCGCCGAATTCAGCGAGGAACCTTTTATCGCTGGCTGGGGATACAAAGTTCCCTCGGAATTAAGGTTCTATCTTCAGGGGCACCCCGAAACGCATAGCAACGAGATACTGGGTCTGCATGGCCTTAACTATACATATTGGACCGATACCGATAAACTACTCGGGAAAAATTGCATATTCGTGGCCGACGCGCGCGAGCCGTTCCGACATCCGGAGATTCTCGAAAAACACTTCGAACGGGTAGAAGAACAAGACGAGTTGAAACCGAAAAGAGGCGGCAAAGTAGTTACGACATTTAGAATATGGAGGTGTTTTGGCTACATCGGTCCATGAATATATTCGCCGCGGCTGGAAATTCGGTTTGGTTGGAACCAGCGGATTTGTCGTCAATCAGGGCGGGTTGATGCTGTTGGTTGGTTTGTGCGGGCTACCCACGTGGCTCGGAGGTATTATCGCCATAGAGGTTTCGATAATAGCGAACTGGTTTGTGAACGATATCTGGACCTGGCGCGACAGACGAAAAGACATCTGGTATATACGGATGGTGAAATATAATATTGTCGCGGGAATAACCGCGTTCGGCGTGAACTACCCAATATTGATTCTGTTAAGCGAAGTAGTAGAAATCAATTACGCACTGGCAAATATTATAGGTATCGCTATGGCCGCTACTATGAATTTCTTACTAAACCACCATTGGACTTATAAAGAAGTGGCAGACTGAATTGGCAAAACTACGCGAAATAAGACGCAGAATAGAGGTCGCTCTCCTTATCGCAATCGGTGCGGTTATTTTAATTGTGCTGTTTGTCTCAGCATTATACTGGATAACCCCAATTCAACGCTGGACTATCCAGAGAGTGCTGGCCGTAACTGGCGCACCGGTTCACCTCGATTTCGACAAGCTGCGGTTCGGTATCGACTTTATCCGGGCAGATAACCTGCTTCTCTATGTTCATACCGAGGACAAGGGATTTTTAATCCGAGCCGATTCCCTGCGCGCACGGTTCGAATTCAAATGCCGCCTCGTGCATAACCTCGAGATATACCGCCCTAGAGTGAGTATCGGCGATATGGAAGGGCCCAAATCTTCGCGCGAACACGTCGGAGGATTCAACCTTCCGGATTTCCAAATCGATACCCTTTTTATAACCGATGGCGAGATGGATGCCGGGAACTTCAGTCTTCGTGAATTGTTTTGCAAAGGTTCTTTTACCTCCGCCGGCAAATCGATTTCGTTTTATCCGGATTCTCTCGAGGTATTTCTGCCACACCGCGGGGTAATTAATAATGCCGTGGGAAAAGTCGTATTAAACAGCGGTATCGTTATCGAACTGGATCTCGTTCTCAATCGAAGCGAACTCTCGGTCGAAGGAGTAATCGAGTCGTTCGACCCGCTGGCTTGGCGATTCAAAGCGGGTGGCGAAAAAATCGACCTTGCCGAAGTCGACTCTCTGCTCAGCCTCGGGTTTTTGATAGGCGACGGTCATGCTGAAATCGACCTGAGCGGCACAAAAGATACGGTAGCGGGAGATGTATTTATCGACGGCTCGATTTATAATATTCAGGCGGGAAATACGAGCACTTATTTACATTTTAAGAATAGAAAGCTGCGGCTGTCTTCTCTAAAAGGTATGTTATGGGGCGCCCCAGTTGACGCTACTTTAGAAATGTCGTTCCCGAAAGAAAAAGGAGCCGGTCATATCGATATGGTTATCGATGGCTATATCGGTAACCTCGATCTAAACTCCTTTTTGCCGGATGGCGGGGTGCCCTCGAATATCTCCGGCAGGGCGCACGTAGTAGGAAAGATAGTAGATAAGCTCGTGTTTATGGCTATTCGTGGCGACCTCGGCCCGGGGAGTATTTTCGGGATAAATTTCGACGCTGCGACTGGTAGCGTCTATGTCGCGCCGGATTCGATACTTTTCTTCCCCGGTTTCGAGGTTCTACGCGGGGGTAACCTGCTGACAATGAACGGGATAATCGTCTACAAAGGCGAAATCTATATCGAATTCGGTGTTTGGGCACCCAATATCTCGAAACTGGCAGATATAGTCGGTCTCGAGGAGGTAATAGGCGGTCGTGCACGTCTCGAGAATAGCGAAATACTCGGCTCTGTCAAAGAACCCATATTGAGCATAGAGATAGTGAGTGATTCGCTCGTTACATCCTTTGTAGAACACAGCTCGTTCCACGGAGAGGCCACGATATACAACCTTATCGACGCGCCGAGGGGAAATGTCTATATCGAGAGCGAAGGAGCATTCGGCGAACTTACCTACGATTCTCTTCTAACGAATATCGAGATTTGCGGGAACCGGTATTATATTAAACCTTTCCTTTGCTGGGGCGATAAGCTGTCCGCCAAGGGTATCGCGGAGATTTACGCCTCACCCGAATCTACAGGAATCTGCGCCGAAGGATTGGAGCTTGTCTTTCTGGGTAAACCGGTAAGTCTCGAATCTACGTTTACCGTCGGCATTGTCGGGGATACGATACGTTCTACCGACCTGTTTATCGGAACATTGGGGGGGTTAATCGAAATAAAGAATCTCCAAGGAGACAAAGACAATCTAACGCTGAACGCCGATTTCGAGAATCTGCAGTTAGCGCATCTTGCCGAATTCATTCCTGTAGAAAGTATCTCCGGTCATCTGTCGGGCGATTTATTTTTAACGATGCCCTACGATTACGCGGGTGCTCACGGAAGCTACTATATTCGTTTCGACGATACGGAAATTAACGGGTTGCAATGGCAACGCGCCGAGGCCGAGGGTTCTATCCACGACGGCATAGTTGATGTCCAGCCCCTGGTTATAGACAGGGAGTCCGAAAAATATACGCTACGCGGATGGATTGACCCTAACTCGGATTCTTTGCCGTTTTCATTCGAAATAAACGGCAGAGGAGAGCGCTTCGACGCGTTTTCGTCATTTGTCGAGGAGGTCGATTCTGCGATAGGCCCGTTCGATTTTACGTTATCGATAGCCGGAACGAGCGATTCTCTCTTTGCCGAGGGCAAACTCGACTGGCGACAGGGCATACTGGGACTTAAATCACTTGCCGACCCGGTCGAGAGTCTATCGCTCGGACTGAGTCTTGTCGGGAATTGGATTGTAATCGATACGTTCGGTGGCACGATAGGCGCGTTGCCGGTGGAAAGCAAATCTCTGTGGGCGCGAGTTAAACGAATATTTACGAGGCAGAAAAAAGAATACGGCGATTTCTCCGCGATGGGCGATATAGACATATCCAATCCCGCCGAACCTGAACTAGATATAACATTTAAAACGAATAATCTGCCGCTCAATTTCCCCGAAAACGGCATATTTACACGCGCGGACGCCGACCTTGCGATAACCGGTGGAAAACCAGTCCTTATTAGCGGCACAGTCGAGATGGACAACGCCAATATAGTGAAACTCGAAACAGATGGGGGAGAGTCCGGAACACTGCCTGTCGAGTTGAATATCGTCCTCGAAATCCCGGGGAACGTCTGGGTATTGACCGATATGCTCGAAGCTGAAATAAAGGGGAAAATAAATTTTCTGACGGAACAAAAAGCACTCGCCCTTTACGGCGAATTGAAAGTCGTCCGTGGGAAGGCGTTCTTTTATGGGCGCACTTTTCATATAGAAGAGGGTTCGATATACTTCGAATCTATCGAGAGAATTAACCCTCGTCTCGATTTGCGAGCGGTGTCGAAAGCCGGGAACGTCGATATAGTCCTAAATATTACCGGAAATCTAGAAACCCCGCAGATTGCACTCTCTGTGCGAGATAATAGCGGCGAGATAGCCGACTACGACCAGAAAGATATTCTATCGCTTCTGGCGTTGAATACGCCCGTCGATGGCAGGGATTCGCTGGGTTACGAAAATATATTACAGGAAAGACTGCCGCAGGTTCTACAGAATTATATTACACACGGCGTCGAAAACGTCGCCAGAACGACCCTCGGTGTCGAAACGTTCGAATTCGAACCTTCCGAGGAAGACGCTCTCGACCTTTCAGAAGCGAATGTTACGATAGGCAAGTATTTAACAGACAGGCTATATCTGAAATACACGCGCTCTCTCAATTTCGAAGATTCCGCAAGCGATGTAATCAACCTCGAATACCGCCTTACCGACCATATTTCCCTGGATGGTCATAGAAAAACGAGTGTCGAGGACGGCAACGAATACCGACTGGATTTGAAATTCAATTGGGATTATTAAAATCTAAAATACCGCCGTTGCTCCTTCTGGTCTCTGTCGCTCTCGCACAACAGAAAACCGGCGAGGTTGCTTTTTACGGCAACAATGCAATCCCCGACTGGGAATTGGGAAAAATTATGCGGACAAAGGAGTCCCCCTGGTATAAAAAACTCCTGGGCAGTGCACAGGATTTCAACAGCAGACAACTCGAGAACGACCTTAGAATAGTCAAGGAATACTACCGGTCGAGGGGCTTTTTGGATGTCAATGTTACGGCGAGCGCCCGGTTCAAAGAAGATGAAAAATACCTTCACATCGATGTAAACGTTATAGAAGGTGCGCAATATATCCTCGATAGCCTTATATTAACCGGGGATTTCCCCGCTATATTGCCGAGAGAAGAAATCGAGAAACTTATTCTATCCGAAACGGAAAAACCTATTAATCCTAAAGGTCTTAAGCGCGATGCACGTGCTATTCAAAGACATTTCCAGAACAGAGGATATCCCTATGCCGATGTTACCGGCGATTACGAAATTACGGGCGATAGTTCAGCCACCGCGATTATTAAGGTAAACCCGGGCAGAATCGCGTATTTCGGCTCGGTAACTTATAGCGGCCTTATTCTGACGCGCGAATCGGTTCTTAAGCGGGAACTCGCGTTAGAATACGGCGAGAAGTATAGTGCGAAAAAAATCACCACAAGTAAAGAAGCGCTATACCGAACGGGGCTTTTTACGCTCGTGAGTATCGAACCTCTCGATTTCGATTCGCAACCAGAAACGCTCGATTGCAGAATTACTGTCGCCGAAAAACATCCAAGGTGGATAATCAGCAGGATAGGCGCAGGAAGCGACGAGAAATACGACCTTACAGGTGAGGCCGCTCTCGGTTGGGGACACCGCAATCTATTCGGAACCGGCAGAGAGTTCACTATACAGGCGACATCGAAATGGCAAATTATTACCGCCTGGTCGAACCTGCGCAACCGTTTCGACGTTACATACCGCGAGCCGTGGACACTCGGCACCAGAACCCCCGTAACCCTCGATTTGTATTTCGAGCCGGGTAATTCCGAAGAAATCGACCAGTATAAAATCCAGATAGTGGGTTTCGAGATAGGCGCCGAACACTCGACGAGTCGGAGATTCACACATAGCGTGTATTTCAACTACGAGTGGGCGGATATTTACGATATTACCGACCCCGGACTCCAGCAACAAATACTCGGCGAACGTAAACCTATCTCGCGGAGAATAGGTTACTCGGCGGTCAGGGACAACAGAGACAACGTGCTTGTCCCGACATACGGTAGTTATTTCGCGGCGCAGACAGAGATTGCAGGCTATTTTATCGGCGGGGACGAGCATTATACGAAGGTAAGTCTGAGCTATCGTCGATATCTGAGTATTTTCGACAGATTCGTTCTCGCGAACCGCGGGCGGATTGCCGTCATAGGCAATTGGAACCCTGGTGAAGACGTTCTTCCACACCAGAGGTTCTTCCTCGGCGGAGCGAATACTATTCGAGGCTGGCAGGAAAGGTCGATAGGTCCCGTAGACGAGCAGGGCAATCCGCGCGGCGGGAAATTAGTTATGCTCGGTAACGTAGAATTTCGTGCGCCTCTTGCCTGGCGTCTATGGGGGCATATATTCTTCGACACCGGGAACCTCTGGGATTTCGCCGAAACATTCAATCCGGACGACCTTAAGGGCAGCGCCGGATGGGGGTTGGCGCTGATTACCCCGGTTGGCCCTATCCGTTTCGATTACGGCTACCAAATTATGAACGCCGACGAAGCCGAACCGGGCGAGGAAATATCTAACAGCAATTGGCATCTTTCCCTGATGTATGCGTTCTGATATGGACAATTCCAGACACAGGTTCGTCGCCGATGTTATGCTCGGGAAACTCGCGCGCTGGCTGCGTTTATTGGGATGCGATGTCCTGTATGATAATTCCGGCGAGGATTCCTCGCTGCTGGCAACCGCTCTTTCGGAAAACAGAATACTCATTACACACGACACCGAACTCGCGCGAAGGGCCAAATCGAACGGGTATCTGGTCGAAACGGAGGGAACCGAAAACCAGCTCCGCGAGATAATCCGATGGTTCGATATCGAACCGGTCTTATACGGCGACCGGTGTCCGGAGTGCAACGGAACTATATCCGAGGTGCCCCGCGAGTCTATCGAAGGGGAAGTGCCCGAATACACTTATCGAACCCACAATACGTTCCGCAGATGTGAAAATTGCGGGCGAATATTCTGGGTCGGGAGCCATCGGGAACTGGCACAAGAGGACCTTAAACGAATACTGAGTAATCCGGTTGAAGATTAATAACCTGCATAATTTCGACCTAACCCTGGCGAAGGCCAAAGAACTCCAGCTTTCACTTGTCGATAAATTAAGTATCGGTAACGGCCCCGAAATAGCTGGTATTTCGCTTGTTGCTGGTTGTGACGTTGCATTCGATAAGAAGGAAAACCTCGCTCTCGGCGCGGTCGTTTTGCTTTCCTACCCGAAACTCGAAAAAATCGATGTGTTGACCGGTTCGGCGCCGTTGCGTTTTCCATATATCCCCGGTTATTTGAGTTTCCGCGAAATCGAGGTTCTATTACCTTTATTTAGGAGATTATCCAGCGTGCCCGATGTCGTTTTCGTCGATGGTCAGGGAATCGCGCATCCCCGCGGGATAGGGTTCGCAAGCCATATCGGCCTGTTCCTCGGAATACCGACGGTCGGTTGCGCGAAAAGTAGATTGGTCGGCAAACATGACGGAGTCGGCACCGAAAAGGGCAACTGGAAACCTCTATTATTTATGGGAAAAAGTGTAGGCTCGGTTTTGAGAACCAAAAGCAATGTAAAACCTATGTTTATTTCGCCGGGGCATCTGGTCGGTATCGACCGCGCCAGAGAACTCGCGCTTGCCTGCACCGGAAAATACAGAATTCCGGAACCGACAAGGCAGGCGGATATCGAGGTCGCAAAATACAAAAAGGTGAGGCAGGATGGAGATTAGAAGAAGATACTTCATATCCCTTTTCCTATCGTTCGTATTAACAGCTCTTGCGGGAGAGAATTTTTTTCAGAGGAGTATGGTCCGCAATTTCGACCGACCGGATTCCGGTATTGTCAAAATCGAAAACCCGATAGGCCAGTTGAAGGTCAGAACCTGGGATAGAGAGGATATCGAGATACGATATAGACTCTACGCCGAAGCCGGCGATTATAACGAATCCAGAAACCTCGTAGCGAAAATGCAGATTACCGTCGAAGAGAGTTACGGCGAACTACTGATAAAAACGGTCTTACCGTTCGATAAAATCGAGAAAGCGAGATTTCCCTATCTCGACGGCAGGCGTAGCTTCGACACTGCTTGGGAAGGCCGGCAAATCAAGATTTCTACCTATTCCGGCACTTCCGTTCAAACCGAAATCGAGGTCTCGCTTCCAGAAAATACCTCGTTAATTTATGAAGGTATAATATCCAGCGGGGAGATAGTAAGTTTTTCCGGCAATCTCGATTTGTCTTTAGAAGCGGGGAATCTGGTTCTGGCATCGACATCGGGAAAGCAAAATGTCCTAATCGAAAGCGGCGAGATTCGTTTAAAAAAACCGGGCGGCGATTTAATTATAACGACCAAATCGGGCAATATTACGGGCGAAATCGACGATTCTCTAAAAATCGAATTCACAACGCAAAGCGGCGAGATAGCTATCGAAGCAGAAAATCCGCCGACACAAGCTAGAATATCGACACAATCCGGCGATTTCTACTACAAAGGCCCGACGATACCCTCGGCTGAAATCGATTCCCAAAGCGGTGATATGGATATCGAATTTACCGCTGTGGCCGAATGTAGTATCTCGGTAACGAGTCAATCCGGCGAAATTGAGATTCAGAGAGATAAACCCGGTTTTGCCGCAACGGAACTAATAACCGAATCCGGAAAGTTATCGCATCCGGCAATCGAAAAAGGCCTAAAATACGCTAAACTGGAAAACCCCGAAGGGGCCGGTTTTTTGCATGTTACAACGCAATCGGGGAATATCAAAGTAAAATAGAGGTTTCCCGATATAGCCAATCTGTATCGGGAGATACCACATGAAGTAGAAATATCCTGGTTCATTAATTATGCACGGCGAATTTATATCAAAAATCCTAACGATATACTGCAGCGCGCGGGAACCGTCGAACAGCAGCAACCTACTCGACGCAGCTCTCGAGCCGCTAATCGAAAACGGGTTGAAAATCGAACGACTGTTTATCCGCAGTCTCGATATAAAACCGTGCGAAGCCTGCGAAATATGTTACGACGGGAGACCTTGCCCTATCGAGGACGATATGGCCGGAATCTACAATCTTCTGGAAAATGTCGAGGGCATAATACTGGCTACTCCGGTATATTTTTACGGGCTGCCGTCGAAAGCGAAAGCGCTCGTCGACCGCTGTCAGACTTTCTGGGCGCGAAAATACATTGTTGAAAAACCGTTACCGAGCGGTCGCCCCGCAGGGATAATCGCGGTAGCCGGCAGCGGTGGAACTAAGGTTTTCGAGGGTGTAAGATTAACATTGAAATATTTCCTGGACGCAATATCTATCGAAATGCCAGATATGCTTACGATAAACAACTGTGAATGTAATCCCTCGGAAACACCGAAAACCGAACTTGAACGCGCAAGACAATACGGAAAGGCATTCCTCGAAAAAATAATCGAAAGGAAACGGAAATGAGAATCCAAAAAATCCGGGAAAAACTCGGAGACCAGAAGGTCGATGCTATACTTTTCACCGACCCGATAAGTATCAGGTATCTTTGCGGTTACAGCGGTTCCAATGGTCTCCTGTTTGTATCAGAAAACCGAGCTCTTTTTTTAACGGATTTCAGGTATAAAACGCAGGCGCCGCGCGAGGTCGAAGGCGCGGAGGTTATCGTGCCGGACGACGGTCAGCTTATCGACACTCTTGCGCGCCGGGATGAAATCCAATCTATCGAATCGATAGGTTTCGAGAATTCCATCAGTTTCTGTAGGCTCGAAGAAACGAAAAAGAAATTCTCCGATAGGCTCGAATGGAAACCTATAGAGAATATCGTAACCGAACTCCGCTCGTCGAAAACTCCGGATGAAATAGAGAAAATCAGAGTTGCAATCGATGTCGCACAGAAAGGGTTGCTGGCCGCTTTGCCGATGTTGAAACCGGGAATCGTAGAGCGCGAGTGCGCCGCCGAACTGGAATACCGGATGCGGCGCGAAGGGGCGGATAAAAACGCATTCGACACGATTGTAGTCAGCGGGCCGAGAGGCGCTCTCGTTCACGGTGTCGCGGGAGACAGGACTATCGAGACCGGCGATTTCGTTACTATAGACTTCGGCGCTAAAGTTAACGGCTACCACAGCGATATCACGCGAACATTCATTATGGGCGAACCGACCGACAAGCAACGGGAGATATATGAATTGGTTTATCGTGCTCAAGCGGCGGCAATAGACGCGGCTAAAGCTAATATGACCGGTAAGGAGCTCGACGCTGTCGCCCGCGAGGTTATCGAAAAGGCAGGTTATGGCGAATATTTCGGCCATGGGCTCGGTCACGGACTCGGGCTGGAGGTTCACGACCCGCCGGCCGTTGGCACAAGGTCGGAGAATACGCTGTTGGAAAATGCGGTAATAACAATCGAGCCGGGGGTCTATATTCCCGACTATGGCGGTGTGCGTATCGAGGACGACTTCCTTCTTAAAAAAGACGGTTGCGAGGCCCTGACGAATCTACCTAAAAAAATCGAGGATATAATAATTAATATTGATTAACCTCGGCTTTTCTAGTGGTGTAAATGCTTTCCGTAATTATCTATAACTTATTAGCTTTTAATAGGTTATGATAAATTAGTTGTTATCTTTTACCTCTAACTTGTTATATTTGTAATGCAACAAAAAAACCCAAGCTGGAGGTTGCCAGATGGCCAAAAATGGATTACAAAGAAACCTGTTCGTCTACTCGATGGAGTTCGAAAACTCGCCGCTTATAAAAAGATACCGAACATTATTCTCTCAAATCGACCTTAATTTTAGGTGATTGCTTTCGTTCTGGCACCAATTATATTGAGGTGCCGTGGACCTATATGCTTATGAACAAATAACTAAGAGTGAACCAGCATCAGGAACGCTATAGCTATTCTTCTCATTTTATACCCCCTAATATAATCGTTCCCTTAAATAGGAGCAGTATATCCTGACTATCGATGTTGTTCCAACACACGGAAAGGTTATCGGCAACAACAGGCAAAGAGAAGCCGAGAATCATAAAAACAACCATGCTTAATTTTGTGAGAGACATATCTCTTCCTATCTTATATATGTTACTTTGCCAAGTTTTCCGGCGGATTTAATGAGGTATATTCCAGAAGGAATATCCTTTGGAGACCACATATAAATCCCGGTGTTACTTGGTTTTCCACTTTCTATGAGTTTTCCATGCAAATCGTATATTTGTAAATCGACATTTGCCCCGGTATTTATTCTACATTGCGAGTTAAACGGGTTTGGATAAGCTTTAATTTCACAATTTTCAGGCTTTTCTACTTCATTTATGCCGGATAGGTTAAAAAAGGTTATTCCACTTGCAGTTTGCCTGAGACAGGAAAAATTGCGCCCGTAGTCTTCTGAAAAACATATTTCGACACGTCCTCCACGAAAACCGGACTCGGGATCGTAAAACCACACACTTCGTGAAGCATATAATTCGCCGGGATTATTGCCGGGGGAAATATCGTCGAACGATAAAGAAAGTGGGTTTGTTCTTGTAAAAGTCGAACAATGGTCAGTTGAACGCATAAGGGAATCGGCGGAAAGCAAATAGACTTCTCCTTCTTGATGACCTCTGCGAATCCTGGTTTTACTAACAAAAATATCTGGCTCAATAGAGTTCACAACAACATTAGTGCTACCATTATTTGCACTATAGAAAAGCTCCCCGGTATCTATTCTAAAACCATATAATTCTTTATGTAAATATCCTATCGTTGGATATTGGTAGATGAATCCTATTGCCATAGAGTCAAATGATTCACCATAGTCACAACTTCTTAGTATCCCACCTCTTGAGTAAAATAATTCGCCAGCCAATCTTCCAGAGGAAATCTTTAATACCCCTAAACTAGAAACTCTCATCTCCCATGTTGCTCCATAATCGTCACTATGATAAAGATTCTCATATTGAACTTTATACAAGTTCCCAGTTGTGAAATCGGCTGCAATCGAGGAATATTCCGGTTCAATAAACCCATAATCCGCAGAATCCTTCTTGACAAGTGTTGTTCCGGCATCCGGGGAATAGTAGAGGTATTCACCGAACACCGAGTCGGGGCTTAAGTCCGGCCCTACTACGTATAGCCCGCCGGGCGTGCGGTCTTTGGTGAGCATGTATTCCGCAAAAATGGAGGATACTAAGATAACCGTTATAAGAAATATCCGCTTGTTAATATCTCTTCCTATCTTATATATGTTAGTGCGTTCTGCATTAATCTTTAAGTTTTTAACTTTCAATAGATTATGATAAATTAGTTGTTGCCTTTTACCTCCAACTTGTTATATTTGTAATGCAACAAAAAAACCCAAGCTGGAGGTTGCCAAATGGCCAAAAATGGATTACAAAGAAACCTGTTCGTCTACTCGATGGAGTTCGAAAACTCGCCGCTTATAAAAAGATACCGAACATTATTCTCTCAAATCGACCTTAATTTTATCAAGCCGTTCAACACGGGCAAGGGGGCAATCGGGTATTCCCGGCATGCTCTCATCAGGGCACTCATATATCAGAAGCTCTACAAGAAAAGGCAATCCGTCGAACGATACTTCGCCAGACTCCAGGCACTGAGAGTAGAAATCCCACTGTTCTTCAACCAGACAAGTATCGTCAACGCCACAACGATAGCGTATCTGGCGCTGTCGGCCGTCGCATTGACCGCCGTGGCGCTCGATAGACCGCACAAAATCCGCTCATACAGAACTTTCGCCCATTAGCGAACCGAACCCTTTTCAATGAACATCGACTGCCTGCAACTACACTAAACCGAACAGGTATGTGCCGGAAACGCCGTCTAACCATCTCCAGCGCAATAAACGCCATTACTGAAAGTGTCCGTTATTGAAAGAACTAAAACCGAACCCAAATTTATCCTATTTTGCAGGAGTCATATTTGTATTCTATTTAATTTAACATATCGATTTTCTGGGATTATGCAAATAAAAAGACCGGACGTTTTTAAGACGCCCGGTCGGAGGTATTTAATAGACAGTATTTTATTCGAATACTCTCCACCCTTTAACTTTCTGGAATTTCCAGCGGAACGTAACTTTATTATTATCAGTATCGAAAGCTGTAACCTGCATTTTGCCGAAATAACTATCGCTTCCGGTTTTCTCAATACATAAAGCGTAAGTGCCGTTGATTTCGACATCCTCGTAATTGTAATAACCGGTTGGAGTAGCGGGAGCGGTATCGAGATTATCGAAACTCGTGGAAGTTTTATTAATCCATGTTACGTTCTCGAACGAACCGCCGTAATACGAAGCGCTTGCGATAGAATGGTAATCCTCGCCCATATTCGTATAGTATATATCTATATAATCGGCATTTCCAGCAGTAAAGTTGTAGTGCTCACCGTTGCCTGTGCTTAAATTCCATCCGTATCCTGAAGGTTGACCCGATACGTCGAACCGCCAGATTTCAGCACTTGTTCCCGATGTTACATAATTACTCGTATTGAACTCTAATGGGTCTGATTCATCGGATTCAAAGTAAGCGACTATCTCGTAACTACCGAGCGAAGGATTAACGTGTGTGTATTCGCTGGCAGTCCCTTCATAGAGAGGGGCGGTATCGCCGTTGAAATATATGCGATAACCGTCGACCTCATCGGTACTGCTATCCCAGTCTATTTTTAGGTCGATGCCGTTGATATCGGCTTCGAGCGTATACACGTCCGGCCCGTCGAGAGCCTCCGTGGGTTCGTCCTCGCAGGACCCGCCCATAAGGAGCAAAGCCAACGGAATAACGAGCAGGAATTTGAAATACCTCTTCATATTATCTCCTTTTCCTATACTTTTGCTATTATTATTCTGGTTTTTGCGTCCTGGGCCTTCTACCGCCGCCGCTGCTGGCCGGTTTCGTTTCCGCCGGTTTTGTTTCCGCGGGCTTATCTTCTTCCGCGGGTTTAGCTTCGGTAACCTCTTCTTCTTCCTCGCCTTCTGCTGCGTCTTCGGCTACTTCTTCTGCATACCAGTTTTCTCACGTTTCCACTCTCAGTTCGAGGTCGTCGATTTTCGTCTCGAGCCTCTCGATTTCCTGTTTCATCGCCGCCGCGCCCTCAAAATTACCACAACCCGAAAACACAAACGCGGCAAGCAACGCCACAAATAATACGGGTAACAAAGTTCTCATCTTCCCTCCTTAATTAATTGGGAGTTTTGGTGTTTGCTAAATTATATCTAATTTAAACCATCGAATCGAATATGTCAATACCTTTTCTGTAGGAGATTATCCAAAATTTATCGAGTAGTCCGCACAACGATTATCCCACGGTCTCAGCCGTGGGACACGGAAAATACCAGTAATTCTGGCGTCTCGCCGGAGAATTCAGGGCTGGCGCGAGGGCGGAGAGGTTTTTGAGGAAGGGTGTTTTTGCGTCCGGAATAATGTGTTCCCACTCCTTACCGGACAATGCAAAAATCGTGACAGCCCGGCGGACACACTATAACCTATACTACTATATCCCCATCCTTCATAACGACTTTATCGTCCAGATATAGCGTTGGATTGAGTAGTATCCCGTCGAGATGGCTCGCCACACTGATATTCCCTCCCATCGACTTATTGTCGCCGAGAGCGATATGAACGGTTCCGAGGACCTTCTCGTCCTCGAGAATATTGCCGATAAGCTTTGCTTTATAGTTCGTGCCGATACCGAGTTCGGCGATATTATATGCCTCTTTGCCGTGGGGCCTGATTAGCGAATCGAGATATTTTGCCGATTTCCCCCCGATAATTCTCGACGCGTAGCCGTTCTCGACCTCGACTTTGATATAATCTTCTTCGTCCAATACCCCAGTATCGGCTATCGCGCCGTCGATAACGATATTTCCGTTGGCACTGCCCTCGACCGGCGCGGTATAGGCCTCTCCGGCTGGCAGATTGGAAAATTCCCCCGGCGTTCGGACAAGGCCGGTGTCGGCGAGCCCTTTGCGGCCCTTCAACGAAAAAACTATATCCGTTCCTGCGGGAGTCTTAACCCGAGCCTCGGATGCTTCTGTTAAAAATCCCGCGAGCATCTCTGATAGTGCTGCAATACGCGTATAATCTGCATTTAAAGCACGCACCATAGTTTCTTCGAGAACGTTGGGCAATGTCGCACATCGTGCGCCCAGTCTGCATGCCTCGCGGCGAGCATCGGTGTGGCTCATACTACGATAGGTTGGAATCACCAGGACATCGTATCGCTTCATAAGCTCGGCGATAGCTTCTGGTGGCTCCTCACCGTGGCTTTTCCGAGGCGTGATAACAACCATCGCGGCATCTCCAGCGTGTTCTACCGCAGAATCGAAAAGCGCTTTCCCTATATCGAACAGGAGCGTATCGGTAATCACCAGCACCGTGTCTGATATCCTAACCGCGAGGCAATCCTTAATCGCTACCTCGGCGGCGGCTTTGAGTTTGTTTTCCATTTCTACCTCGATATATGTTTGAATCAACCGGTCTTTCCGACCAATAGCTATCGTTACGGGTTAAGTATAACCGGCGCGGTTCCCTTCAAATCTTCCGGTATCATTATTATAGTGTTGTTCGGGGAATTTACGAGTTGCTTAAGCATCTCTATCCGATACCAGCTAAGGTAGTTTGGGGTTAAGCCTTGAGCGATAATCCGGTTGGCTTCCCGGATTCCCTCCGCCTCGATGATTCTGCGTTCCTTTTCTTGTTTTTCTTTCTGCAAAATAAATTCCATTCTTCTCGCATCCTGGTCGGCGGCGAGCTTCGCGTCGATAGCGTCCTGAACCTTCTGAGGGAGAATGATGTTTCTCAACAGTATCCTCTCGAGAACCACCCCTTTCCCTTCCATAAGGGACGAGGCTCTTTCGTTAATTGCCATAACAACGGAATCGCGCTTTTCGGAATAAATATTCTCCGCGGTGTATTTGACGACGATATCCCTGATGGCTGTGCGAAGAGTGGGCCTGATTATCTTCCGGTCGTAATCTACGCCTATCTCATTATAAACTTTTGGGGCTTGTGCCGGCAACAAACGGAACCATGCCGTAAGGTCAAGGCGGACTTTGAGGCCCTCCGAGGTTAGTGCGTCGATAGCGTCGTCCCCTTTATACACACCCTCGGCGCTCGCTACGCTCATTGTGTATTCCTGTAAACGGGTATCCATTTTGATTACATTGGCGAGCGGGTTCACGAGATGCAACCCCGGCGGTAGTGAATTGGGCCGGACGTTCCCGAATAGCACTATAACGCCGGTATGTCCGGCGGGCACCACTGTAATTGCGGCGAGGATAATAATCACGACGATTATCACTATAATCGCCCCTATAACCGTTCCTACCGTCGTTTTAACTGGATTCATATAAGCCTCCCTCTCTGGATTATAATTCATTCTCCGAATTTAGATTATCCCATCATTGCCCATATATGTATTGGGATAGACCTTGCCTCAATAAAGCGAAACAATTCCGCGATAATAAGAAAAGGCGCTACTGCGCCTCTTTGTAGGATATCCGCTAAAATTATTTCCCGCTCTGTCCCTTCAATCTCTTTCGCGTTTCGTCTGGAGTGAGTATTTCGTAGCTGTGGGTTACTTTCGCTGTCGGTGCTAACTGTCCAGTAACGGGGCAATACTTGTTTTGGGATAGTTCAATCGCCCGTTCAGCCGCATCTGCAGGGATATTGTTACCGATAAAAATATAGTGCAGATGTATTTCGGTAGCGATTTGAGGGTATTCGCTGCGACATTTGGCTCTTAATTCTATTCGCAAATCGTCGAGTGGTATTCGTTTTTTTTGCATCACATACAAAACATCCGTTCCGGTGCAAGTTGCGAGCGATGCGAATAGATGCTCGAACGGCGTCATAGCGGCGCCGTCACCGCCGACCTCAACGTCAACATCGGTAATTGTCCAGTGTCCGCTGTCCGCGCGCGCCACAAAACTCATATTGCCCGCACGACGAGCTGTAAGATTGATTGTTCTGCCCGACATCTCAAATATGTTTAATTAATTGTTAGATGGCTTGCTTTTCGGCTAATAAAGGTTTAAGCAACATTTCTAATTCCGTTTTCGGGTGTAACCCGATTAATTTATGTTTTATACAACCGTTGCGGTCGATTATAAACGTCGTTGGGATACTGGTTACGTTATCATAAGCGAATGCGATATTACGGTCGCCATAGAGAATATGATAATTAACCTTCATTTGTTTTACAAACCTCGGGACCTTGTGTCTTTGTTCATCCAGGGATATCCCTACTATAACAAGCCCGTCCTTGTGGTATTTATTCTGGAGTTCGATAAAAGAGGGTATCTCCATCACGCAAGGTCTGCACCAGGTAGCCCAGAAATCGATAATAACGACTTTTCCGCGCAAATCGGCAAGGGAAAGCGGACTGCCGTCGATTCTATTAAGAGTGAAAGCCGGCGCCGGATTGGCGCACTCGACCGCCGGTTGTGTCTCTGCGGCTGTTACTTGAGATGGCGTATCGGTAACGGTAGGTTTTAAATAGCCACCGCCTGTTTGGATTTCGCCCGAGGCTATTGGTTTTTCTGTATGAGTCGGTTTGGTTTCAGCCGGCGGCACAGATGACTGTTCGGCTCCCTCTCGCGAACCACAACCCGATGCGATAACCGCAGAAAAACCGGAGATTGTCCCGAACACAACGACAATCGTCAGAAACCGTTTCAGATATCGTAATGACATTATCCACCTTTGATTAACTTGTCTGACTTCTCTTGTAATATCTCGTAAGGCACTGCCCCTAATATTGAATCGGCGACCTTGCCGTTCTTAAACCACATAACAGTGGGGATACTCATAATACGGTATTTTGCTGCTGTCTGGCGATTGTTGTCGATATCCAATTTATATACCTTCAACTCGTTGGGGTATTTTTCGGCAAGTTGCTCTATCGACGGCGCCAACATATGGCACGGCGCACACCAGGCCGCCCAGAAATCCACTACTACAAGCCCGTCCGCGTTCTCAACCTTCTCCGTGAAATTCTCGTCGGTTATTTCCTGAGGCATTTTTTCCTCCTGTAAATGTAATCAACGTGTTCCACAAAACACAAACCAATCAAGTTCAAATCGTTTAACTATATCGATTATTACGATTAAATCAAGGTTTAAATTTCAAAAAACCGCAAATATAGGTCGATTATCTAAATTACCGTGGTTCGGCGGTTCCAAAATCCAGTTTCAAATCGGATTTTCGCAATGAAAGCGCTTTCGAAACACCTTCCTCCTCCATAGTAATACCATAAAGATAATCTGCGGCCTCCATAGTGCGTTTGTTGTGAGTAATCAAAATGAATTGGGTATCGATAGAAAAACGTTTGAGCAGCTTGAGGAATCTGGAAATATTGGCCTCGTCGAGGGGCGCATCTACCTCGTCGAGCATACAAAACGGGCTCGGTTTGACTTTATATAATCCAAAAAGCAACGCTAACGCACATAGAGCTTTCTCTCCGGCGGATAGTTGATTGATAGAAAGGAATCGCTTGCCTCGCGGTCTGGCAGATATCTCGATATCAGCCTCGAGAACGTCCTCTCCCTCGGTAAGATTCAAATCTGCTTCTCCACCCTCGAATAGCTCGGTGAATATCTCGCGGAAATGCCGCCGTGTCTCCTCGAATGTTTGCAGAAACTCCTGTCGCGCGGTATTGTTGAGCTTCCGGATAACCTTTTTCAATTCCTCTTTGGCTTCGGTCAGGTCTTTATGTTGTGCAATCAGGAAATCGAGACGCTTTTTCTCTTCCTCGTATTGCGTCTCGGCTTCCGGGTTAATTCCGCCGAAATCGGCGACCCTGGTTTTTAACCTATCGAGTTTGATTTGGGCTTTACGCTCTTCTTCGCCGGTTAGTTTTTCCTCTATTTCTATTTCGTCGATTATTATACCATATTCCGTGCGGAGATTTTCCTTTATCCAGCCCGCCTGCATTTCTTGTTCGTGCTTTTCCATACTCCGTTCGTGGACTAACTTCTCGAGTTCCGAGATAGAGTTTGTCAGGTCGCGCGACTGGATATCGAGTTCGCGGAGTTCGTCGTTAGCAACGCGAGCTTCTTCCG
>Ga0180301_10000372_pt1 | contig 34933 bp, 29 predicted proteins | sample GuaBasSediGuay16_FD_121797 | JGI IMG/M metagenome (GOLD analysis project Ga0180301, IMG submission 121797) | Subseafloor sediment microbial communities from Guaymas Basin, Gulf of California, Mexico - Guay16, Core 4569-2, 12-15 cm | ecosystem: Environmental > Aquatic > Marine > Hydrothermal... | reverse complement strand
CACATGCACATCTTAGTATATATATTTGTAATACATACATGCACATCTTATAGCAAAAAACACAAACAAAAAAATGATCCCGAAGGATCATATTTTTTACAATGCATGCCCTAGCATGCACACACGTCACTCGTTGACCCCCGAAGCCTTCCCCCGACAGATCACACACGCACGTCACTCGTTGCCCCCTACAGATCACACACACTAACTCTCCAGCTCGATCTGCTCTTCCTCTTCGTCCTCAGACTCTGGTGTCTCCACGTCTTCAACAGCCAGGACCGCATAGTTCGCTGCCGCCGCGGCTGTCATCTTTTCCTTGCTCAGCATGGCGGGAGGTCGATGTGCCTCGTACTTGTGAAGCACAATTGGCAGCGTTTTGTTCACCTCAGGAACCATTCCTCGACCAGAACTCTTGATCGTTTGCACCGTGAGCTTGGCCTTCGGAAGGTCCAACTTCAATTGAACATGTACGAACATGTTTTGGCGAATCCCCACAGACGGGTTGTTGCGGAAGATGTTGTACACAATGGTCCGCATTTCTTCAAAGGCCATGTTCAAACCCTTGATTTTGTCCTCTAGGTTCGCCAGCAGAACCGTTTGGTTCAATGGGAAGAGAAGAGGACCATATGCACCCGCCTCCAGTTGTGCGTACAACTGGTCATAAACCAGGTTCTCATCATTGCCCATTTGCCGAGCAATATAGCGAGCAACCATGAAAATCTGGCTTTGTACGCTTTGGCGCGTATTGGGCTCTGGTCGATAATGCAACTGGGACTTGGCCAATGCATCAATTGGCATGGCCAGGCGGATTCCCCGCTGTCCAGTGTGCACAATTGGTCCGATTGCCACAGCTTCTGGTGAAGCCGCATCTGGTCCATGCTCATTTCCTGGAGCGCAGACTAGACTGCATGGCATAGTTAGGCCACCTGGGATTAGCAGAGTGCCTAGCTTGTTGAAGGGGAAATGAATCCCCAATTCCCCCATTGGAAGATCTGTTATGTCTTCTGGTATGGGAGGCGCATTACGATTTGCAATCCCTACATAGGACCGCAAAACGTAGTCGGCAGATCCGAACTTGATGATCAGTTCGATGAGGGCAAATCCCTTTTCACCCTTTGAAGCAAACTCTGGCTTTCGGAGTTCTGTCCCAGAGCCCAACATCGTCACTGACGACGATGCCGCATAGGTGTCCTTTGAACCCCACATGGCGTCCGGAAATGTGGGCATGGCCGTCAGCTCTCGAGGGTTCACCAACTCCTCAAAGAACCTGGCCTTGTTTTCGGTGTTCCCGCGAATGGCCGCGGAAATCAGGGGCTGAGGACTCCCCGTGTCCTTGATCTCAGGCATCACCTGAAAGTTGGGGAGTTCAATTCCTACTGCCTTCGTGAGCGGCTGACCACTCTTCATCAACATGTCCAAGAATGGCCATGGGATGAAAGGTCGAATCAGGGAATATGTCACCCCCTGATCCTTTGAACGCTTGTGCTCCGCATCACGACGTCGCTTCTGCATTAGGAACACAAACTGAATACAGTCCGGGCGGGACAACAGAACAACATATGTCCCCTTGGAAAGATGTCCAGGCTTAAGCCCTAGAATCTCATATAGACGCGTAGCTTGTATCAATATACCCTGAGGTGGAATCATATGGCCCAACCGCTGATCCAATTCGGATCCAGTGGCTGCACGTAGTTCATCGGTAGCGGAAGCTGCAAGACGCAAAGCGGATTGTGATGGGTTTTCCCTCTTGGCAGAACGCGACAAATCCTCCATGATAAATTGCGCAAAGTGGTAGAGTCAACTGTAGTGTTAGAGTTAACTGTAGTGCATCAATTGGTACACTTTGTTACTCTTTTTAAAACATTCATTTTTACACAACCTACAAAAATGTAGATTTAGTCATTTATGACTGATCTTGTAATAATGTTCGCATAGCAATAGATGCACCGCCTAATGTATTAGTTAATAGTTGGACATTAAATGGTGTTCTCAATTTATGATTTATAGATTCTGGTAATAAACCATCTTTATCGCAATATACCATGTCTGGGTTAGCGGGATATGGATATGCAAGTCTCCCACATTTCGAACAAATGTATGTATAATAAGGAGCTCCTCTATTGAAGAATGAATCTCGTTGAGTACCAGCAGCACCAGCCACTGTAATAGCATCATTTTCCATTTCACCTAATTTAAGTCCTCCTCCCTTTTTCCGACCATGTGTTGCTTGTCGTGAATAGCCTTCACGTGGACCACCAGATCTTACGAAACTCTTATCAACGACCATATGTTTTTGTCGTATATAATATGCCGAGCCAACGAATATCTTTGTTTTATATTGTCGTCCAGTTACTCCATCATACACTGTTTCTTCACCTCTTTCGCTAAGTCCCATACGACCCAACATTTCGCTAGCTTCAGCAGCGGAGAGTTTGGATAAGAATGGTGTTGATTCAAGACTTGTACCAAGCATAGCACAAACTTTTCCAATAATAGGAATAAATGAACTTCCATAAGTTTGACGTTTTAATACTGATGCATCATTAAATATGAATGTAGGCCGAATACCATCAGCAGTATATGGAAGTTCTTGTTCAGGGATGAGTTCGCCTAATGTTCCTTTTTGCGCTTGCTCATTTGAGAATTTGTCTCCAGCAATCGGTGGACGAGTAATTGCAATCATAACTGTTTGTCGTTGTGCTTTTCCGACAATTCCAGGATTTGATGCTACTACTCTGCCTGGCGTTGGATGTCTACCTTTATGCATGTCATTGAATGAATATATTTCACTATCATCCTTAAATCTCTTCTTTGTACCTTGAAGGCTTGCTTGCTCTTCTCGCTTGAGATTTCTAAATTTAGCAGCAATTACATCTCCCGTTTCTAATATAGTATTGATTTCAGTAGGTATACCTTTGTCGGGATCAACCTTTCTATATGCTGATTCAGGTGCAACCGGCATATATAATTCTTCATATGGTTTCCTACCGAAATAGGATATGTTGCCTTCAGTTTGTGGAGCGAATAGTCGTATATGATGAATAAGAAACTGTTCTCTATCCGCTGCAGCTTCTGACATAGCGAGAGAATCTTCTTGATTCTTAGCATAACTCATGTTAAATATAACACAATGTTGACCAAATGCATACCTCGCCATATCGAGTATGTCATATAATGCGGATCGAACAAGAGGTCTTTCTGGAGCATGCATAATGTTAACTTCTGTAATATATCGAGTGAGCCAGTTATGATATGGCCATCCGATAGCTTGTTTAGTATGATTAGTTAGATATGTTGATCGTACACCTCGATTCCTATCCATAGCAGGATTAATAGCACCTAACAAACCAACTATGCTTACTGGAAGAGATAAATGAGTACATTCTGTTCCACGTTTCATCAGATCTTCCATATCTTCCGCTATAGTGCAATTATCTAGCATATTAGTATCACAGTATTCAAGAAAACCTTCTTTGAAACCATCATACCACGATGCATCATTCGATACGATACGTTGTAAATATGTTTTAAACTTTGTATCATGCACTGCACTTACTTTTATTAATGGTACGCATGCACGCCCACTCTCAGTATTGATCAAGATTTTCTGTGCATAATGATCGATACTTATTCCAATTCGGAAGTCTATGTCGGAATTCTTTTGTCGTTGGTCTAACAAATATGCCCATAAGTCATATGCAGGCTTTCCTCTTGGTACAATGCCTATCAATGTAAAGTTTACCAATACTTCATATACATCCGCTACTTTAGCGGGTTCAGGCATTTGATCTTTAAATCCTTCGAATTTATATATAAGTTCCGTAATGGGAGTAGGATCAATTGCCACACTAATAACACAATATAAAGCAGGTTGATGATATCGGCCAACTTGTTCGCCAGCTTCAGGTGTTTGATCAGGACATATAATTAAACCATATGACTGATGACTCTTCCGCTGATTGTATGTAACGCTAGCTTGCTGATCTCCTGCATTAGGCCTAATAGTTATTTCACGAATCTTTGACCAAACAAACGCTAAACTCTTAGGATCATAATCCTCACCCAATAAACGGGGTTGTCCTCGTTGTGTGGGTGTTTTAATAGCATCCTTTATTTTTCTGAATAGATTGACCGCTTTACTCGGTAATGTATGTGCGATACTATCTCTAAGACTACTACGCAATGATTCATATACCGACATTTCTATAGCATTTGCTAAGTATGATATCATCGGTTGAATCACTGTTGCATTGTATTGCGTTTTGAATTCACTAATGAATTGTTCACCAACTAAATGTATAGTTTTATTACTTATGTCAGTTCGATCAGTCTGTGGTTCTTCATTCAATAATACGTTGATCATTCGAGCAACCAATTTTCCGATTTCCATACATACTTTACGATGATCTTTGTTTATATTAGGCATGAAATATTCAGCGAGCATATGGTTAGTCCATTTTATCATCCTATGTGTATAGATTATGTTTCGAAGTTCTAAGACTGGCATATCAGCCTGATTTACAAAGTGCTCTGCGTCTGCTTCTACTTGTTTCATAAGATCTTTCTTCGCTTCTGCAGTCATAATCTTTTCACCTATATACAACAATGCATCGGATTGAGTGAGTCTTTTAGGAACATCATTATGAAATGTACCATATTCAAATGCATTCTTAATTATGTTAACTTTCTCTGTTACTTGGAATGATCCCGGAAATGTGAAATCTATGATCTCTTTATCCGATGTACAACCATATGCAAAGAATAATACTCTAATAGGAACTCTATTTATTCTTTCAGACCTATCACTAGGTGAAGATTTATTAACATCTGGTCCCGTTGGACTAAGTTCAAATATTATGTCATATATTTCCATTGGTTTCTTTCGCGTTCCAATATCAATCAATGTCTTTGCATGGACTATCATAGGCTTCATATAATATGAATTGCCATAGAATACATCACCTCTAAACATAATGTCAATACGTACTACTTGGTCTTCGTGATCCGTCTTAACACATGTCGGATGATTATATCTGTATGAATAGATACTTCCTACATATCGCATACGCCCATCAATAACAACACATCCACCAATATCATCATAATCTTCTCCCGCTAGGAAAGAAGATGTTCTGTCTACTAAATTCATCGAACAATACTTACTTCGTATGAGTATGGGAAGTTGTGGTTTAAAGGCTTGCGACAACTTAATATGATGAGTTGGACGTTCTTTTTGCTTTTCTGCATATGTTTGTCCTATTAGCGGAAGAATCTCTGCTCGTAATAAGTTCATCTTCTCCGCTCTTGATTCTAACAATGTTAACTTCACATTGAAATCACCAATTAAGGTTGCTGCATATGTTGTGTTCTCTTTTATTGCTATAGATGGAAAAGTGGCTCCGCTCGTTCCGCTAGTTTCTACAGACAATGGCGGAGCAAAACGCACATTATCAATCCAGAATTCTGCTTTAACCGTTTCTCCTTTAGGTGTTTCTCTTATTAAAGATGTTCTATACTGCGTTGACATAAGTTGTTCTAAAACAGAGAATGCTTGGTCCCATGACTCTTTAGCCCAATATGCAAAATCGAATTCACGAAAGAATGCTACGGCTAAAGGTAATAGGGCTTTCGATGCTGATTCTCTAGTTCGTTGGATCACCATTTTGAATAGAAAAATATATCACTTTTATTATGATGCTTTAGGTGTTGTTCTATAGATCATCTTTTTTTGAATATCCAATGGAAAATATCTTTGAATGATAAGAAATACTCATGAATACATCAATCTATTACCCTATTAGACCGGGTTTTTTAAAATAGAAAAATATACTACTTTTATTATAGAACAAATGTTAGTTTATGTTGGTCTCGTCGTTAGCAAAATAAATCCAAAAGACGTCTTCGTCTCAGAAGCATTTAAGTCTATATATGATGCTTCTTCTGCTATCATCTCTCGCCTGCACTGGGTATGGGATGGACGACGGACAATTCGGGCCGAGTTTTCATCAGCAAGTATGCATAGTTTACCAAATGTAGAAAAGCAATTACTCGATGGAGAAACATACAACTCTGATTATATATGCAAAATCCTCACAGTACATATAATTCAAAAATCGGAAAATGCTAGAAGAAGAGAAAGAGAAAAACGTCGTGCAGCTGCACGTGAGAGACGACTTGCGCGTCAAATTATACGAAGACTCATACGACAAGCTATACTTAGAGCTCGTCTAAGAGCTGCAAGAAGAGAACGAAAAAGACGCAGATTAAGAAAAAAGCGAAGGAAATCATAACATCAAAAAACAATCTATAGGAATCATATTTTTGTGCTCTCAAACGAAGATGCCTACAACGGAGGAATCAGTATCTATCAATAGAAAATTAATATATGGTGCATTCGCGCTTATCATAGTTGTTTTAATAATTGCTATCATTGGATTGTTTACTCCTAGTAATAAAGCGACATTCGTTCCAAAGAAAGTACATTATGTTGATCTAGATCCGGAGACGCTCATTTCATTGCCAGGACCAAACTACCATTACTTACCTGGTGCAATTGATAACCCATTTCGAAAAAGAAATGATGATGCATTCAGAGAAGGAATGTTGCCGTATCCCAAGGCGGGTGTAATCCCAGAAAAAATACGTCTAGATTGGACAGGTGGATTCCATTTACCTGAAACTGCTCATCGTCGTAAACTATATGCTCAAGATCCGATAGCTGAAATATTAGCGGAGTAAAATGTAGATAGTAATGCATTGTTTTTAAAAAATAATAAGTTTGTAACCAACTACGTTGTGTAACCAACTACGTTGTGTAAAAGATAATACTAATTATAATTATTTTTTATGCAACAAACCATGTGCTGTGATTACATCATCGGTCTGACCGTCATTGTTTTGTTCATTGTTTCAATCATTCTTATTTATAATACTATAGAAGGATATTATGGATGGAGACCACCGAGATATTACATAAGTATGCAAGATTGGGATGAAGGTCTTTGGGGTTTCCGCAAAGAAAAATTTATTGATCCTGAGTATGCAAGAGAAAATATACCTGGTGATTATTCTTGGAATGAAACTTAGTATGCATATTTGTGTTTAGTATAACACGACGTAATACAACATAACATAATTTAATATAACATAATACAATGTAACATACTTCACATTTGTAGCCGTTCTTCCCATAATGATAATCCTATTCTCTCATGTAACATAGTTTTTACTCCGCTTTCACTGAGTGTTTTAAGCCATTCATATGCTTTCTTGTATTCTTTTTCTTTTAGTCCATGGTCTTCCAATGGATATAAGAGACCTTGTATCGCAAGACCTTCAGCACCTACAACATATTTTCCCATACATTGCATAAAATTCCCAATAGTTGTTGCAGATACATCACATTTATCCGCTATTTTCTGTTTGGTTAATCCATAGTCTCCATTCGATACTACTATATATACGGCACCTGCTATACAGGTCTTATGGGCTAATCGGCGGAAGAACTTATCCTTAGTTAATCTCTTATATAATATCAAAGTTCGCATACAATCATCCGCTGATAAACCAACATTCATACATGTTGTATATATATCGGCATGAGAAGTTATGCTGTCTAGTTCTGGTATACTCATACCATTAAATAGTTCGGGTTTTTCTTCTATTAATTTTAATACATGAGCTCGTCCTTTTCCACTATTTTTACAATTAAGCCGTTTGGCTATTTGATCGCGCCGTAATTGAACATTTGCATTATATCCACCTAATTCAACGCATACAGCCAGGACTTGTCTCAATGGTTCTGCTCTATTAGAAGTAAATGGCTTAATTCTTGTAAACCAACTCATTGCATTTTCTACTATATCGGGAGGAAATCTACATTCTATAAGCAATTCTCTGTAATTCTCGAGAGTGGCAGGTGATACGGCGGACGATCCTTCAAGTGCTGCGGTTGATATGGAAGGCGGTTCATACCCTTGGATCTTTACACTTGTTTGGCATCCACAAGTTGGACATGCATCACCTGTTCCTTGGCAGAATGGAGTTTTACAGTTTGGGCACGGCTCCATTGTCTACTTTTCTCACAAACAAAACTATCACTTTCAAAAAATTTGATAATTCCTATTCTATTTTGTATATTAAATTAGGATCAAAACATGGAATACTATTCCAAAGACGCTCCTATACTAAGGGAGATGATCGGAAAAATTCTTGAATGGATCAAGCATACTAATTTAATCATCCATGGTGGGTATGCAATAGATATACAATTAAAGAATTTGTACAATAAAGGCATATATACTGATTCATATTATGCATCCATAGATGGTTATTTATCGGAAGAAGATGTTAAAATAATATCTGATGATTTCAAGAAAACTTTCACCGATAGTACTATAACACACTATGAAAATATGCGAACTTTATATCTTAAAATTAAAGGTGCAACTATTATACAAATTCAACTATATCCTAAGGAGATATTTAGTACTATTGAGTTTGACATTGTATATGGAAACAAAGTTCTACCATTACAAAAATCAGTTGCAATATATTGGGCATTGGTCAATGGATATAGCTTATCTATATATAATAGTAGATTGGATCAAGATTTCTCCCGATTGATGGAAATAGCAAATATAATAGGTGATAAACTTCCAGCACCATACGACATTGCTGAATCATTTAATGTAAAGTTAGAATCTAGGATAAACTTAAATATTCTTCCAGATTGTTATTATACTGGAAAATATGCATTAAGTTTATATATGAATAAGCTTCCAAAAGATGACATTCCGCTAGACATTGCTTGTTTTGGCGATCCTAGTTCTATAGTTGACATATTAGTAAATACATATGGCTATACACACGGAGAATGGTATGTTTCGCCAAATTGGGGTCTTATACCAGGATACTATGTCATGCATGATGCGGTTCCAGAAATACGAGTATTTGATTGCAGTACATATACAACGGGAATAACTAAGAAAATAAAGTCTGTTTCATTATTAGGTTTGGCGGCATTCCATCCTGGGGATATTTCCATGAACGTTCTATCGACATTATATAACTCAGCGGGAAAATATGATAGATATTTCATAGGAGACGAATCTGTTGGCAAAGGACTAGCAGATGCTGTGTTGCGTGATCTTTTAGCAACGAGTGGTCAAGATCGCTACTCTTTCACGACAAACATTGAATTTGTCAAAGAAGCTCTCGAAACTATCATGGCTAGCCCTGTAAAACGGAGGTAAACTTGTATTAACTTCGTTACAAAAATTTCACGAACTCCACATACTCAACGAACTTTGCATACTCCGATGTAGTGATCTATCTTTATCTTCTCATGATGTACTAGCGGAAGATGAGAAAATACACTCGAATAATGAAAAATATATGCAAAGTTCGTTGAGTATGCAAAGTTTGTTATATAAATTATCCAATCTATATATCTTATGATGATGTGCTTCCGGCTTTAATTGCTGCTTCAGTTGCTAGCTGATCCGCTAGTTCATTGTATTGTTGTCCACTATGGCCTCTTGTCCATGTAAATGTGACGTCACGCGTAGACACTAATTCGTCTAAGGTCATCCACATATCTTGATTCTTTACGGCCTTTCTAGCGGATGTTCGCCAGCCATTCCTTTTCCATGTCTTAATCCATTCAGTAATTCCTTTTTGTACGTATTGAGAGTCTGTAATTATTTCAAGCTTCTTATCACCAAATGTTTCGATAGCCTTAGTAACTGCCGTTAATTCCATCCGATTGTTCGTTGTATGTTTTTCACCGCCACTAAGAGTCGTTATTGTTCCTTCATCATATGCTACTACGCCCCAACCTCCTGGGCCAGGATTTGAAGGTCTTGCTCCTCCGTCGGTATATACTTGCATGTTTGTTGAATAGTAAAGAAAAAGATCATTTTTATTAAATGAAAACTATAAAACGAATGCCCTTGATGATTGGCACTATAATTATTTGCACGAATAGCAAGAATCAAATTAAACATTGTTAACATTGATTAATCTATTCATTTGTATAATATGGAATTATTTTATCATAAATAGTAATGACTTCCCTTAGAAACCGTTTATCGAGTTTATCTAATGCGAAGTCTTTGTCCTTTTGGCGAGAGAATATGACTAAGATTGAAAATCTTATATCACGACAAGAACTCAAAACATATTTACTATCTCCGTTTAATATAGAAGGTTTGCCAACGGAGAATTATAATAGGATGTTTATGTATTATGTTGGTCCATATGTCTATTCTGAAAAACCATTCTTATTTGCAAAAGAACTAGAAACACTTTATCAACAAGAAGGGTATGTACTTATCTATATAATACCTTTGAAAGAATCTCTAGGATTTAAAGTTGTATGTAGTGGATTGTTACTATGTAGTGTATATCCTATACATAATGTATCATTAGAAATAGAAGAAAAGGAGTCTACATTCGCTCATAAAAAGATATCATATTTAGCAACACGATACTATCTTCCGATGATATATCGATGGATTGATGAAAAACGATATGACAAAGGAGGTGATGTATATATCAACCAAATGGAAGAAATATTGTCTAAAAGATTGTCTACATCGGAAGAACCTCGAAAAATGCATGGTCCTAATATGAAACAAGTCATTACAGATCTAGATGTAGTCGTTACAGGAATTGCTGCCGCTAGAAAAATATTATATAATGAGAAAGATATAACAACACCTATTGAACTTATCTCTACTAACGCAGCATTAATGCTAGAACAACTTCACATAAAATTAGAAAAGGAACTCAAAGAAAAAGTCGAAGTATTCACTATGAAAGTAGATCATCCAGGATTAGAAAAATATATAACTGCTATACGATATGTATCGAAAGAGAAGATGATATGTACTTTATATGATTATCCGACATTCGCTCTTACTAATATATACGAACAGGATGGTATTAAATACACTGCTAAAATAAGCACACTTATTATGCTCCATATAATATCTTGGCTAACAGAACGAAAAGGTCATGACTTTGCTAAAATGATTAATGCTTTAATCGTTAAATTGCGTGAAGCGAAAGATGTCACATCAACGACATATTATGGAACATATTATGATCTCTCCGATACTACAATATATGATGCTATCATGACAAAAAAGTTAAATTGAATTTATTTACAATGTATTCTTTTTAATTACGACTCGTATGCTTCCTCTTCATCTTCTTCTTCATCTGCTCCGTTTGCTTGATTGCTCTTGCCCTTTGGATCGTCGAAGCCACCTACTCTAGCCTTAATAGCCCTTTGAAGTTCAGGACGTAGGTGTGGCATAATACCTTCTAGGAATAGCCGAGTTTCAATAAATCGAACTCCACTGGAATCTCCCTTGCCTGTTTGACCTTCAATATATGCATGCACTCCACTACGAGTAACAAGAAGGTCTTGCATCTTCCATAGAGTTTCTGTGTCAGTCTTCAGAGTATTCCAAAGCATCCTTCCACGCTCTTCAATAGTGCCTTCAGCATTCTTCTTAAAGATGTCCTTTAGAGAGTCAAGTGGACCCTTGTTCATATCATCGGAGATATCATGGATGAATTTAAGGAACGCCAATCCATAATCAGGTTCACCAGCCTCATACAAGATCTTGTACAACTTCTTCATGCCAGCATGATTCTTCTTAATACTTTGATCCTTACCACTCTTCTTGATGATATATGAGCTGTATGTAACATTCTGGAGAGAAACTCGTTCAGGACCAACACGAGTGCTGCGTGATGAGCTAGAAGACATGCTAGAAATGCGTGAATCAATTGTTCGGGCAGTCTTGTTAACAAGTTCAAGCTTATCTACAAGTTCACTAATAGAAGACTTAAGTTGATCGATTACATCAGATTGTTCGCTTACGATTCGGAGGATTTCCTTAACATTGTCTTGAGTTGTCATTGCTGATTTAGTTATACAATGCAGAATCATTCATTTTTACAATTTCTTGATTGATCGCGTGTATTTTTAAAATCTAAGTGAAACTAAAAACCTGACAATTTCTTTCTGAAAAAGGCCCAAAATCAAATCGACACTAAAATCCACTTTTCATACTCAACATAAAAAAGACAAGGCTTCATATATATTTTAATATAAAATGGTCGAACTAGGACTACTTCGTAAAGGGGCCTATTCTCCCGCTTATGCCTCTAGTACATTAGAAAGAGATGAAGTTGAAACTATAGTACGTGATTTAACGGGAATAGATGCTTTGATTAAAATCCTACGACGAAAGACGTTTGTGCAAGAGAACAAGATAGATAATAAAATCTTCTGTATTTCCGCTAAAACGGGAGCGGGAAAATCTACACTTATGGTATATCGATTATATAAAGAGTTTATTTCAAAACGTCATAGTAGAGCTACTCTTATATGTACTCAACCTAGAGTATTACTCGCACAAAATAAAGCGAGAGAATTGCCTGAATTCTTCGATGACCTTGCATTTGGCCAAAACATTGGATACTCTACAAGTCCTAATACCGTACGACCCACTAGTGATAGAAACATAATATTCGTAACAACACAAATACTTAACATTATGATATCGAAAGGTGATCCTATGACCTTTGGAAAAAGACATCCAATTATAATCATTGATGAAGCGCATGAAACAAGTGTAGAGATGTTAACAACATTAAGAACTTTAAAGTTCTACATCGATAAATATTATCGGGAGATATGGTGTCCCATTGTAGTCATTGCTTCCGCTACTATTAATCCGCCAAGGTTCATTAAATATTTAGGTGGTGATCCGTTGTCCCCATATAATAGTGCATTAGTTGGTGGTGCAACTAATTATCCTATAGAAGAAGAATATTGGAAGAAAGATGAAATAGATAGTACAACCGATGCAATAACATTATCAGCAATGTATGCTATAAAAGAAATAGATCGACTAGTGGCCAAATATATAGATCATAAAGAATCTACAGGTAGATTCGATGATATACTCATTATACACAAGGGACCTAAAGAGCTTGAACAAACACCTAAAATAATATTTGATATGTTAAGTGAAAAGTATCATGTATATACTGCAAAGGAAATATATCATATGAACTCTCCACCGGAGAAGGTAAAGAAAGTTCCTATATGGTTCACAATTGTAAAGCTAAGTAGATTAGAAGTCAATGAAAGAACCGAGGACTATCTTATAACATTGAAAGGTAGATTGGATGGCGAACGACGTATTTATATATCAACTCCTGTATCGGAGTCAGGTCTTACATTCTCTACATTAGGTGTTGTCATAGATTCTGGCAGACGATATCAACCTATACCTTTTCCATTAGAAGAAATTATGTCTGTATTGCCATTACCTATACATGCACTTAGTAGAATACAACGTATGGGACGAACGGGAAGAAAAGCACCAGGTAAATATATAGGGCTTTATACTGAAGATGCAAAGAATGCATTTATGCCTGATGATTATCCAAGTACAATAACTTTACCCGATGCAAGCATACATTTACTTCGATTGATAACTACCGATCATTTATCATACTTCTTGGAATACAATGACTCAGTGCCGGGTGTATGCAAACTATTGGCATTGCATAATGCAAAAAGGATATTTCCAGAATTTGATCTACTCAATGATACGCAGTTATTATACAATTTCTCCATGGATCTCGTATTGACTGCTTTCAGAACTTTGCATAAAAATCAACTCATAACTAGACAAGGTCAACTTACGAAATCGGGATATCAATTAGCTCTTATAGGATCAAACAATATAGCGGATGCAGTATTTAAAGCATTGCTTATGAAAGAACTTATACATCCTTTCGATATAACATTATTATCGCATATAGTATCAGGTTGTTTTATGAACTATACATTTGGGGATAAACTACGATGCAGTGATGCTATGGAACTTTATTTCGTTGAACCTAAACATATAAACAATCCTATATTAACAGTATTTGAACGATGTCAAGAGTTGGTTGAATTATTGGCTACTGATGGGAATATCAAGGAATGGGCTACAAATAAGGGAATCAAATTATCGCATATTTTCCCGATAGTCATAGATGCACTTAATGAGCAACATATTAGTAATATAAAACCATATATAGAAGCGGATGAAATTAGAAAAAGAAGAATTATGCGTATATGTATGAATGCTATATCAGTCTTTGAAGGAGCTGAATCAACAGTTCCTAACATTAAACAAGATCCAAGGGATCATTTCTTATCAGCAATGCGAACTTAAGTCATCATCGTTTGTGCTTGCGCCTGTAGGCGCGGTATTTGTAAGCCCGGTGTCTATAGATTTGGATTCATCGATGTCTTTATCTGCGCCCGTAGGCGCAGTGCCCGTAGGCGCAGTGCCCGTAGGCGCAGTGCCTGTATATGCGATATCGTCGTCATCTTTATCTAGACCTGCAAGTTTGTATTTGTATCCAATTAAGACCATGTCTTTAGGATCAGTACTTATAATTTGCATAGCAGTCAGAGATTCATTATTCATATTTACGATATTACGTGCTAAGAATGATGTTGATATACGATGTAGTATGTCGGACATACTATCGGATCTACTATCTTTAGTTGCATCAATGAGTTGTTTCCATGCACGGAAGTTATCAATGAGATCATCAATTGGTATTTTACCCTTGCTATGCTCTTGTAATTTTGAAATGCGGAATTTATGGAATATATCGGATGCAACTTGCATTTGTTGTGTAATTCGTTTTACACTATCAGGTAATTTTACATGAGTTATTTGGCAGTTGTAGTCAACTGCAAACTTTTTCGCTCCTTGACCCCACATCCATATCATTGCTTCATGCATGTCTTTACTATTAGTCATCTTCCATTTCACCTCTTCATTCGCTTTACGTGCATTCTTAAGTCCTTTGTATAGATGTGCAGTCGTTTCATCATAGAACTTTGTCCCATTTTCAATTAGCACGAATCGCCTTATGTTACCTTCATTCATGTTCTTGAATGTAAGCGCGATATTAATTTGAATAACACAATATGCCACACATCGGACGAATTTACCCGTCGGTGCATGAGGTGCACGTAAATGCATTGCCATATCGGACAATACGAACTTAAGTGCCTGACCATCGATATATGGTTTAGATTCTTTAGGTTCTGCACTCATAGCATATCGCATGAATTCAAGGAACATATAACCTGCATCATGTGCATTTGCACTATCTTTTGATTCTTGCCATATTAGCGGGGAATGTTGTACTGCATAGCCCATAATCTCATCATCCGCTATTCCTTCGATGAAACCACCTGCGGCTAATTCACAATTACTAAGTGCTGTTTTTCCATCAGCACCTGTACCAAAGTTTCCTTCGAGAGTCGTTCCTCCACCTTTGGCGAAGAATGCGCCACCTCGTGTAACGAAACGATGTTCAAAGATTTGTTCATCAGGCATGATATCTCGACATATGCGTATTAGTTCTCTGACGTTTGGTGAATTTTCAGTTAGTTCAGGACGCCAACATCCGCCTAATGATTTGGATACGAATAGATTTCTATTATCGTCAGAATCATGTAATACAAACTTTGCTACTTCTACATCACACTTTTGGCATCTTTCTACGCCAGTAGTAACATTATAATATCGAGTATCATCATGATATACTTTAGAATTATCATGGCATCTATGCGACGCACTATCACAACATGTTTCACACATCGCCTTATGACATTTATTGCATGTATATAATTTGGTCCATTTAAATTCTAATATGCCATTATAGACCCCAGTTAGAAATCTATTCCGATTGAGGTTAACGGCGAATTTATTCTTATTTGAGTGTATAGCAACTAATGTTGTAAATTCACTAAATAATTTGGCTTTATAAACCGTATCTTCGAGAGCAGCTTCCGTCTCTTTAGTATATTCAAGTTTAGCAGTGATAATTTTTCGACGGACTATTTCATTCTCATCAAGTTCTTTTAATCTATTACTATATTCATATCGCAATTTGCGAACTTGTGGAAGGACTATATTTGTTATATCTATTTCCATCCTAATGGTAGGTGCCTTGAGTTTGTACCATTTTTTATATATAGGGCCTATCGGAGCATTTTCATCATAATGATAGAATTCGAATGCAGCCATGCCTCTTCCATTTATGTGTCTAACATTATAATTTTTCCCTACAAGACAATATAATACTCTTCCGGCAGCAGTATTAGTTGGTCTTCCAGAAGCTTGTTTTCTTAATCTAAATCCATTCATTATAATATCTTCAACTAAGTTTACTTCATTCTTGGCTATTGTTTCTTTCGCTTGTTCTGGTGCATGAGAAATAGCAACCTTTTTCAGCTTACCAAGTCCAGATAATTGTCCAGCAGCATATGATTGTTCTATTCTATCCAAAATGTGGGCAGATCGATTATATGTAGCGGATTCTTCAAGAGGTTCTACTAAATTATAATACCACATCAGAATATTATGTGCCCATTCAATGTCGGTTTCATGTGTAACACAATTGGTTATCCATAATCTTTCATCGTGTGATCTTGCATATTTTTCCGGCGGCAGAAGTTTCAATAGATCTATTATGAACAATGCTTTAGGATTATCTTCTTCTGCATTTGTTCGTAGGATTGTTTCGGCATCTCCTACTATGTCGTCTACTAATTCTGGTGTTATCGTTATATGTTCTTCTAAGCCATCTATGTCTGATTTACTATCTATACGACCTTTCTCTACTGTCGGTAGTATTTTATGGAACAATTCTTGTGTAAGAACATGTGGCTGCCATGTTATATCGCCTAAAACGAATCCTTTGTTAGTTTGTCTGACTTTGAAATTTACTACACAATCATCTAAATATAAAACACGTCCTGGAGCATGCGATCTTGGCATTGTAACAGATCCTGTTAATGGCGAGCCATCTAATATTTTGTCTATTTCTCCGATAGACTTCTCTCTTAACATAGCACCTAGGTTAGTATCATCGATGTTACGAAGCAATGCTTCATGTACCGCTACCTTTACATGTCTCGAAAATGATATATCATTGAAATATATGTGTGCTCCATGTTTCCATGCTTCTTCCTTCGTGTCCTTTACATTTAGAATGACAGATTCCATCTTTGATCTAAGCATTATAAAAGCAGTGCAATGTAATATAGATTCGGGAATCTTAGCAATTTTCCCCGCTTGATTCATATATTCTTTTAAGTATTCAATAGCGAATTCTCTTGTTAGCTCTGTCGGATTTGCATCGGAAGAGAACAGAGTTTTCTTGTATCGAATGTCTAAGTCTAGACATATTCCCGATCTATCTGGAATGGATACAACAACATGCCAATCTGATATAGATTGATCATTACTCAAGTGATAATATTGATCAATAGCGTCATGCATGGCATTGTCATCTAAGGCAAAACTGCCTCTATTGGCTATGATAAAGTTAGTTCGTCGTTGTTCTTTATTATCTGCCGAACGTAGTTTTCGTAGGAACGCGCTACGCTGGACATCTTGCTCTCTATCAAGGTACTGTTTGGCTTCCCTCGTTTTTTGTTCCATTCTTTGTTATGGAAAAATGTATCATTTTTATTTTCTAAGATGTCGACGGCGAGTGCGCTTCATGATGTTTCCATCTAATACACAAATTATACAAATGATGTTTTTTATCTAATTAAATGGCAGACAAGTCATTGACAGCACCGTTCTTAACTATATATGAAATGGCTGCAGTATTATCACGAGCGGCTGAATTGATATCAAGAACTATAAGTGGAAAAATATTTGGAGAGGAGATCAAACATGGAGATTCAAGAGTTGAAGCAGTACGACTGTTAAAAGAAAGGAAGTTACCATTTGTTGTACAACGACAGCTAATTCCAAATGACCCTTCTACAATTGAAACAATCCCGATTAAAGAACTTGCTATAAATCAGGAATATCTAGACGAAGTTGTTACATTTCTTATACAAAATTCTCTTCCAATAACAAACATTAAGGTAGAAGATCTAGCGGGAGATTTGGAGTCTTTCAATAGAGCACAAGAACAAGTATTTACAAAGGAATTGATGGACCCTGGAACAGTGAGTGATGAAGATTGATTGATATTAAAACCTTGCTAATGAAAAAGAAAAAGGCATAGTAAATACTATGCCTTTAGCCATCAATAAGCAACTTGTAAACAAGCCACAAATGATAGCCATGGCTATCCGAGGAGGATAGACACCTACTTATGATAGATTCATTTTTACAAAAATGTAAAAGTACGATTTTTTATGAAAAACATAATGCATTGTGTAGTATGTTTTAGTGTATAATAGTATGGCATTTAGGACATCCATACATATATAATTTAGAGAAGGGGTTTATCATATACACTGCATACGACTTGCATTTTGGACATTTTTTGTCGTCCGATATGGCCATGGTTCTTTCCCATGTTAAATTCTCTAAACGTTGTTCTAATCCTCCTACGATGGATGTTGGAAATGTATGTCTTCCATTGCCTCTAAAGGTTGCTAAGATTATTGGTTCTTTCCGATAAACTTCGTATTCATCCTTTTCACAGACCAAATATGGGTCACCTATTTTGTCAACAATAGTCATAAAGTTACCACATAGCGGACAGAAGTCTACCATTTAATGAAAGAAAAATAAATCATTTGTATAATTAGTTCATTAGAATACTATTATCAAATTACGATTTGCCAAATTCTGCACCATAATCTTTGTCGTCATCATCATCGTCGTCATCATCATTCTTTCGGGTTAATTGGTCAGCTAATGCTGCTGCGGTAGAAGAGGATGCTGCTGCATCACCAACAATATCTGCATCAACAGCCTCATCATCATCCATCAAATCAGTCATTATGGTTTTAAGTTTGACGTCTGCAGCCTTAACATCGTGACTTCCTTGGCCTTTAATTGTTATCATGTGTACAACAGGATCAACCCAGAATATGGTAATTTCGGCCTTTGACTTAACATACCGTGCCCTGTATACACCTTCCGCTACGACGAAGATATTTTTTCCTTTAACTATTTCCCATAACTCTCCACGTGTTATTCCAGTAAGTGGCTTGTTATCGAGAGATATTTTGTTTATTATTGGATAACCCAGCGGTGAAGAAGGTTTTCTCTTATCATCAGCCGCATAATATTGCTTCTTTAGACGAACAGCAAAACGTTCAAATTCTCGATCGTCTTTTCCCAATGATGCAACATGAATAGTATTTATTAGTATTGTCTTTTCCTTCTGCAATTTCTTTAAATACCATTCCTTTTCTGCATATAGCTTGCGAAGTAGCATCTCAATTTCTTCTGCTTTGGCGCGTTCAATCTTAAAGCGTTCATTTGTGAGATCAATACGTTCTTGCTTACCGAATGCATATTTTTGAATCTGCAACTTAATATTGTCTGATATATTTCCTTCAAAATGGTTGATAGTAAAATCAGGCTTGCCTTTAATACTAGTCATTAACATACCAGCAATGGTACCTTTCCTCGATGTAAACTGTTCTTTTCCCGTATCAGGATCAGTCGATTTCATCCTAAGATATATATCAGTGTAAGATCCTTTGTTATCGAGGGAAACTTCCCAGTTAGGAAACTCATCGCTACGCCATATTTCACGCGTTGAACTTGACATCTTGGTTTTATTATTAGATGGAATATCATTCACTTTTATAATACTGAAGGACTTATAATGAATCCGCATATATCACATACATACATCTTTGAAAAGTTTTTATATATCATCCTGGGTTCTGGAATTGGACAATAACATTTAGAGACCATTCTTCGTAGTGGTTTAGTATTTCCCGCTATATAAGCCGAACAAACTTCACATATGGCCCACATAGGAACACCAGTAGAAGAGAATGTTGCTATATAATGTATTTTTCCACGGCAAGTGGCACATTTATCTAGCTTATAATTCCTTATAAGGCTTTCTATGATATCGCGTGTATGCTTTGACATTTTTAGTACAACAAATTATAAAATGCTAGATCTGTTCTAGAAAATCAAATTATAAAATATATAAATGGACCTATTAAATGCTAGATCTGTCCTTGAAACCGATATATCTAAAGAAGAATATTTAAAGTTGTTTATGCGAGTAAGAGGTATAGGTCTTAAACTAGCGGAAAAATTGTATGATGCAGGTATACGTTCTATCGAGGAAATTGTGAACTTGTCATCTTTGCCAGAAGGAATTCGTCTAGCCGCTAAATACTTTGATGATTTGCAACATCCTATGTTAACACCTGAAGTAACAAAGATAGTTAGTATATTACGAAAAGAACTTATGAAACAATTCAAAGTTCAACATTATGATGTAGTTGGTGCTGGAAGTTATAGAAGAGGTAATAAATCTCACACTGATTTAGATCTTATGGTCATAGATGAAGAATTAACGGGAGATTCCATAAACGAATATTATAAAACAACAGAATATTATAAAGGAACTATTAACAGTGGACCTACCAAAGCTGTTCTATTACTAAAGTTTACATTTAATGAATATGTTAGAGTGATTGAAATATACGTTGGCCGACCTCATGAACGAGGTGCTATGTTATTATATTTAACTGGTCCACAAGATTTCACTATAGTATTGCGTATACGTGCAAAGAAACATTATGATATGTTATTAAATCAACATGGACTGTTTGCTAAAGATGGTAAACTCATTGCTAGTAAAACGGAAAAAGAAGTACTTGCTGCACTTGATCTACCTTACATTCCGCCAGAAAGACGAGGGACAAAAGAAATATATGATAAGTATTTTAAGAGACATTAGAGTTTGCATACGCATGTAATGCAAAAATGATTATATCCTATTTTTGAAATGGAAAAGTCACATCAGCCGAGTTTCATCCCAGTATCTCAATTAGATCGCGAATGTATGGAATTTTGGAGCGTGCCAATATGGAATCCCAATGACAAATATTTCCATCAAAGGATCATTCCGAGAGGTGAGAATCTATCTAGTTTTCCAACGGAAATGCGAGCATTTGTTGCACGTTTTGAACCGGGCAAAGCATTGCATTTTCCTAAAGGAGAAGAATATGGCGGATTATACGAAGTAAGTACTGATATAGATTCAGAAAGTTCAGCTTATCGCGTATTAGAGCCTGTAGTGCATGATCCTAATATAGAAAAACTCCTTTTAGAAACATTGTCCAATTATTATGATAGTATGACGGAACAAGGTAAATATAAGAAGAGTTTAAATCTATTATATTATTATGGATTGTTAGTATCACATCCAAAATATTGTCGAGATATGATAGTTTCTCCCGTTATTCGATCATTTATAAAACAATATATAGATGATGTGTTTCAATATGAACCTTTGACTTTCATCATGAATTATTTCGAATGGTATGGTGCATTCTTATTATATCGAGAAGAAACACAAGCTGGAAGAAAATCAGAATTAAACCATAGACATTTCATTCCATTAGATGATATATATGAGTTGTGCAATAAACCATGGTTATTTTCTAATAGAAGTGTTGTTGAATGTGATGAACGGAAAGTTAATAGAATGAATAATCCAACTGATGCTCAGACTATTTTCTCTCACTTCACATATGGTATATTTGATGACTTTACATGGGAAAATTGTTATGCAGTTGGGTCAATTATAGATGCATGTTGTAAATATCGGCGCGATAACCCAATGAATGTTCCTTTCTTTTATTTACCATTTTCAGATTTACATTTGAAACGAGTTGATCTATTGTTTCCTCGATTTGAAAACGGTGAATATAAAAGTGATCTAGATATTTTATGCGATACAGATGATTTTGAAGAAACGGCTATGTATGTCATAAATCATATCAAAAAGAGATTTCCCGATATCGAAGTCATTAAGAAGCCTGTTGGAACAAACTTCTACAAATATATAGTAATCATCAAAGAAAAACTTAAAATAGAAGTGTTCCAAGCCAAAATTAATAATGTAGTTGGATTTCATGTTGCTCCAGTTAGGGGATATTATAATGGATCATTTGTTCTAACGTTTTCGGCCATATGTGCATTTGTAACTGGTTTGATACCAGAATATAGATGGATTATGGGTGGAAAGAGTGCTTATGATATCTTGATCAAACAACTTAATCGAAAGTGGAAAATCATACTTAATCGGATGGAAGTTGTATTATTGATGCATTATTTGCATTATAATGATATCACCTTACAAATTCCAAATTTTGAAACAACACTGCTTCCTCCATATAGATTACAGGTTGAAGAACCAGGTAGAGTTTCTATGGAGCAATATCGTAGTATTACTAGTTGTAAGTTAGAACGATCTTCTTCTCCATTATTCATGTATAATGCTCAACGGTATCCTCGTAGATTTGCTAAATTTCCATGTGTCAGCAAAGTAATAATAAAAGGAGAAATCGTGCCTCCATGCTATTCATTATATAAAATACACATTGCATTGATGACAGAAAAACAAATAATTGTGACATTGTCAACACATTCGATTGGAACTGAAACTCAAGAGGATGAAGACGTAGGATTAGAAATTGTAAATACATCATTTTAATATGTAAAGTCATCAAAATATAAATACATCATTTTAATATGTAAATTATATGTATAATGATCGTATATGATTTTTATCAAATCGTAATGGCGATATATCTCTACATGAAGGGCACATCACATATTGAGAACCATCGCTATCCCTTTTTATTAATTGTTTTATACAATCTTGACAGAATGCATGACCACACATTAATACTTTATTAAATTCATTATAACAACATATTCTACAGAAGCGTGGATTTATTAAATCTTCATCTGCTTTAAGTGCACTAATGGCTTTAATGAGTGCATCTAAATCTTTTTTCGCATGCAAAGTCATAATGTCATTTAATGCTTTTTCCCGTACTTCTATATCAACAACTCGTAACTGTGAATCTTTTAAATCTTTTATATATTTTATCGGATCTCTTTCGACTATTTGATCGGGTCCAAGTATCTTTTTGACTTGCTCCCAATTGACGCTTGAATCTTTCATTCTTTGTATATCTTCCCTAGATAGATCTTCTCCGAAGATTGCTAATATATCTTCTGCTATATCTTTGATTTTCGCGATTTTCTTGAATTTCTCCATTAATTCTTTATTCATTGCAGTCAACTTATTAATCTCTTGTGTTGCATTGTCATACTTAGTTTGGAGATTCCTCAACAATGCATTGAGACTCATTTAGTATATGTACATTGTTTCATTTATGTAATTGTACGATTGTTTATTTTATGACCATCTTATGACCATCTTATGGTCATTTTATGTCATTTCATTCCATAATAACACCAATCTTAGTTAGATATGATATGATGTGTATATCGAGATCACTTATCGGAGGTAATCTTCCAACAATGTATAAATTGTTAAGTTTTTGACATCTCGATAATGCCACGTATACCATTCCACTATCGAAGGAGTCATTTATATATAGTATTTCACTTTCAAGAGTCATACCTTGTGCTCTATGGATAGTTATGGCATATCCTAACACAAATGGTAGTTGTACTCGAACACCATATATATAACCTCCTATTGATTTTATTTGCAACATTGGTTTAAGTTCGATACGTTGACCATCGATCGTTTCAGCAACTACGACTCTAAATTTTCTCATGAATTCATTATCCATAAGGTTGAATTGAAGTGCATTGAATATTTTTGCATTTTTCTCCGATGAATATCTCGATATATCTTGTTTTGCTGTTCGATCTAAAAGTTCCATTAATGAGCCAGCATACATGGGTTTTATTTCTTTTATCATGAGAACCTTTCCATTATGAAACGTTCGTTTAGGTTCGATTGATCGGGTGAGAATAATCTTTGCGCCAACTTTGAATTTCAATACTGGCATATAACTATATCCCTCTTGCTCATGTGCAGATTTTATAGTACCATATGTATCTATATCGAAAGCCACTATTGATATTTCATCGCCAGGTATATCTTGTATTTCTTTATTATTGATTCTGTCACATTCTACGTGTCGAGAAGATATACGAGTTGTCTCGGGTTTCTCTTGTAAGATCTTTTCCGCTTCTTCTTCAGTGATAATTCTACTATTAAAGAAATCATATTTTCCGCCTAATCTTACTTGTTCTAAAGCGGAGAGAAATGCAACTTCGTCTTGTCTATGACAAACTAACAAATTTATAATTTTATCTTTGGTGAACACTTTCTTCCAAATAGGCGAATCAAATACATATTTATATTTCATCGCTTTAATCGGAGGAAGTTGACTTAGATCACCAACAACAATCATCTGTTTTCCGCCGAAAGGTTGTTCGAAATTAAATGTTTTTCGCAATGCCAAGTCAATGTACATCAATGCATCTCCGCTTACCATTGATATTTCATCAATTATGAACATCTCTATATTGTCTTCATATGATAGTCCTCTAACATATTTACTTCCCCATCTTAAATCTATATTTCCCGATTCATCGTATCGTATGTCTGTAAGTTTACTAGGGTGTATGCCAAATGCTTTATGTATAGAAACTCCATTTATATGAACTGCTGCACTCCATGTAGGAGCGGATAATATAACTTGATCTTCCATAATTTCTGTTAATTCTTTTATGATGTATGTTTTACCTGTGCCGGCTCCACCTGTTATGAACAATGAGGTTTGTCCAGCTATGGCTCTTTCTACAGCTTCTCGCTGGTATCGATCCATCGTTTTTGTTATATTGTAAAACTATCATTTATACCAATATGCAATATTGACTAGAAAAATAGAACCAATACGATAATGTAAAAAATAAAACTATATAATAGTGTTTAGAAAAAAAACAAAACTATATAAAAAGGTTATTCCGAAGAATAACGTTTGAAGGCACACATGGTCTCAACGTCGAAGTTGAATGAGTGCTTCCAGAAGAGCCCGCACATTTGCTTCTCCAAATCGCAAACTCAAATTCTCGATAGTCAATCGAAGAAGCTGAGCTCGCATGAAATCGCTTCGTACGGGCTCTTCCGGTTGTTCCGTGGGGAACAAGTTCCGTTCAGATTGGTAATGCCCATACACCAATGGCTCTCGCTGTGGACGAGGAGGAGGAGGTGGTGGCATGGGCAGTGGCGACCCTCGTGGATTCTCGAATACTGAGAAATCCGGACGAGGTCGTTCGGGCGGCTCTCGTGAATGCTCGAAAACCGAGAAGTCAGGGTGTGGACGTTCTTCCATAGAATGTCCATTATAGCGCCCAACACTGGATGATCGTGCGCGTTGAGCAGATGGCTCATCAGCTTCATCGGCGTTTTCACGTCGTCGTTTACCACGGGTAAGCAACACTTCGAATGGTAGGCGCATCCGCGGCCAGTATTCTGGGCAAAATCCGAAGCATTTTGTAATGATCGGACTCATCTGTTGAATACTGTCCATCTCCCGGCACTCAACGCCCACCGAACGCGCCCCATTTTTTAGGGCGGCCGTTATTCCCGGGATATCCGCCTCAGCGGCGGTAATGTAGAACACACCATATGTGTGTCCTGATCTCGCAGTCCTCGCCAACTTACGGGCTACGTCCTCATAGAGGTCCAAAGGTGCCCGATTGAGACGCATATTGAAATATGCACCTTTCAAGCTTCGCGTGGACCCCAGTTTTCGTAGATCTGTCTCGATGCGGAGAAAGGGAAGGCCTCGATTCACCAGACTCTGCTGAATGCGATCACCAAATGGCTCGTGAACCAACACAGGATTGCGCGAATCTCTGACATCTCGCACAAAGGAGCTGTTCACTACGCCTTGAACACTAGTCGTCATGATATCTAGCAGGAAAGATACCTGTATATACTTATACAATATTCACTTTTACATTACACTATAAAAATGATATTTTCAATTGTTTAAATGTCGTCGAAGTTTATTGTCGATGATGGGCCGATTCATGATGATTATACACATGTGTTCGATGGAAGAATCGGAAAAGTTTACAAAGCATGTCTTGCAATCGATGAAAAAGAACTCATTCCACCTAGCCCTTATGAAATAGTATTAGAAGAAATGGAGTATGTATTGTCTAAAATCAACATAGATGAATCCACTCGTGCGAGAGCATTTTCCGCTATTCAAGTTCTTAAGAAAGAACGAGGTCGAAATTACGATAATGCTAATGACATAAACATTGAAGACTTGTTGCCTAGAGCATGGCGATTCGTAAGAAAATACAAACTTTCTGCCGCTATTGTATTCTACGAACAACTTGCTGATATGATACAGCGAAAAAATATAGGAGGTACATGTCCACAAGGACGATCTACACGATTACTTAATATGTATACAGTTCACATGCACATGGGATCGAAAGACCCTGTATACAAACAATGTATGAAATGATTATGCAAACTTTAGACTTCAAATTATGAACTTCTTTTCTTATATGCATTCAGAAGCATAATCAATATTGCAGATGCAATTTTATTATTCTTTTTATCACTCATCATATATATGGCTTGTGCAGTTTTCACGATGTCATATGATATGTCAACATCCTTACTCAAGATATCCTTGACAATTCGTGGGTTTTGCCCTTGGCATGCAAGGTAGAGCAGTTTAGCAGTATAATCTTCTGTTAATGTAGTATTATTAATCAACGTTTGAAACATCTGATAATCTCCATTCAAACATGCTTTTTCTAGAATTTCTGGATATAATTCCTTTATTGGTCGTCTGACCATTATTATCTCTGGGTTAACAGGCTCTTCGTCATCTTGGAATAATTCTGGAAAGATATCATGTACGTGTTCGTAGGAAACAGTATTGGATATGGACTGCGCACATGATTTCTTAGACTTAGTTTGAAATCGTTCATCCATAGGGTTTAAAGCGAACGGTGTCGTTTTTCTATATTCTGTAAATGATGCATCCATAAACCTGGTTTTACTTGATATTTCATGCGGTAAATGTTTCTCTTCAATATTGTCTTTTTTGATAGTTTCATTGATAATATCTTGCATAGTTGTTTTGGCATTTTCAGTGATGTCTCGGGCATCTATCACATCGTCTTTTTTGTCGGTATCAGTGGTCACATCATCTTTTTTGTTAGCATCTTTAATAACCTCTTGAATGATTATCATATCATCGTCATTAATTTCATCAGCCATTTTTGCATTTGTAAAAAGAGTACTTTTCAACTTGCCCTTATTTGCAAATGAATACCACCTAGTTAATGCTCAATATATCATAAGTCAAGAAAACTATGTTAAGTGTATCATAATTCTATTTCATCTATTACATCATCGAATGTTGGAATATGCTCTATTTTAGCGGAGAAATATCCACCTTTTTGCTTGGTCTTTTTCACCGTTATGCCTTCGATCAACTTGTCAATATCACTAATGACTTGCTTCTTATCTCCGGTACCTAAACTTTCCACATCCAATAATATCTTAGAAAACCCTGAACCACTTCTTGGCTCCAATCCATATAGTGTTCTAGGAATTTGTGCATCTATAGGAATTGCACGTCCTTCGCGAATAGCTTGACGAACGAATGTATGTGTTTCTTCGAATGACATCTTTGCAAGAACATCTAATCTTGGGTTACGTAATAGAGCATGTCTTGTAATAAACATCAATATGCCATGATATGTTATGTGATCGGCATACATCCTAAAATGTCTTTGTAGAATGCTCTTCAAATCAGAACTTTCCGCTGCTTCTAATAATAATTCTTCGAATATGCGTCCTCGGGCTTCTTCTATACCATATAATTCAATAGTTTCATTGATATCATTGGAGAATGTATATTCAGGATCTACCTCAGGTTGTGAAAGTACATATTTAAGGTTTAGACCATTAGCTTCAATGCGATATGATTTCCTTGTCTTTAAATTATCGTGCTCATCCGTGTAGTAGTTGTTTTTATGTTCAATTACACTAGCATTTGTAAAGAAACCACTACCATGTACTATAAGACTAGTAGTTATTTCATAACATATCGTCCGAACGACGTTTTGCTCGATACCTGCATGGAAGAACACATATACGCGAGTTACACTATCCATAGTATGTTCTGTCGCAATATATGCAATGTTTGTCGGATACGTCCTACTTATGGCAAGTTGTATGTCCATAAGAGACGTTCTATTAAGTAACAACGCTGCAGTACTTACATTCAATTTAAGTTTGAATATAGATATTGTTGTTTGTGATATTTGCTTTTTCATAGCGGGAGGAAGTGTTTTCTGCCATTCATCCAGAAATTGTTTATCTTCTGGACTTCCTTCTCTTTCTTTACTACATATTAACGGAGAAGGATATATGAGATCTGCTAAATAAATGGTGTTCATTCGTTTAGTAAATTCAAGGTTTGTCATATAATCATATTTAAGTTCTCCTTTCAATACTACAGTAGTAATAGGATTCTTTTGAGGAGATCCACTTGTCAATTCTTGTAGACGTTCTATACCATGTGTTCGTTCTACTTTGACAAGTGCTCCTTTTTCTCCGCCAGCAGCCCTAATCGCATGCAACATACCTTGGGTCATAGGTTCTGTAACGGAGAGAGCAGCACGCAAACCAACATTATCACCTGCTGGCACAAGATTTGCTTGGTATTTAGCAACAAGAGCTTCACATAAAGCTCTGCATAATTCAATGCTATATTGCTCTTCCAATAGACGTTTAACACATAACTTTATTTTATAAACTCGTTTGAATGCTTCTACTCTATCTGCTATTATTGCTCTTGTGAATTGTCCGATATTACCTCTCATATGACAATCCATAAACTGTTGATCAAGTAATCTAAGAACACTCCATAAATCTTTCGCAATAGCAGGCTTAGTATACTTAATCTTATTATGTATAATAAATGGAGAATCTGAATTTTCAGGTACATACTCCATATTCTTTTTGTATTCTTTCTGACTAAATCCAATAATGAAGTATTCCATGTCGATGGGCGAACCATATTGGAATTCATCAGCCTTGAATTTTATGTCACTTGTTATGCGAGAGTATTCGACTACATCTTGATATATCTTTCGTCGTATGCGAATGAGTTCGTCGTATTCCTCAGGAATACCTGCATCGTATAATTTCTTAAAATCAGATAAGGGTATAAACCATTCAGCGAGAGAAGTTTGGGTGAGTGATCTAGCATCCATATTCATATGACCATAATTGAATGATGCTATAGTATCTGCGTCACCACGTATTTCACCAAAATACCCAACGTGCAAGGGTACTAGATTTTTAGAACTTCTCCGTTCGAAATAACCTTGCTTCGATACAACAACACCTTTCTTGAAGATCTGAAGACGATGTTCTGATGCTTCTAGGAAATGAGCGGAAGATGACATACCATCAACATAATTATCCGCTACGTATCCCCTTGTCTTTGCATTATCTAAATATCTCGGCCAGAAAACCAACGATCTAGAACTATGTGCCAATGACATAGCTGGTCTTTTACCATCAAGCAAGATCTGCCCAACAGTTGCTAATGCATTTACGAGTTCTCCTTCTCTCGCTGTAAGTGCGCCTGTTCTCTCTAAAGATGTTCCGCGTAAATCATTAATGACTGTATCGGATATCTGAAGAGCGAACGATTCAGCCTTTACATATCTCGCAACTGCATCGAAGTATTCTTCTGGATCTTGTCCTACTGGTGCACGTGCGAAACCATTATGTATTCTCAATGAATAGTCATCAATTTGTTGCATTCTGGCTTTTATCAATTCTCTAACCTTTTTGTATGCAGCGGGAGAAAGCCTCAAATCTTCCGCTTGGCTTTGTCCTATGATTCGATTAATAGTATATGCAAATCGTGTAATGTTTTCCAAGAATAATATGGCTTTATAACTACCGACATTGTCAGCCAAGGCTTTCAATAAATATGCTCCTTCGCCTTTTATCGCTGCTGCATTGAATGTGCCAGATACAACATGACCGTATCGAATGACAAGATTATTAGATGTATAATGGAAATTCTTCGGCAATATCATTGATACGAGATCATTGCCTGTGAAATTCTTTTTCTTTGCATCAGGAGGAATCCAGAGATCATGCGTATTATAACCTTCACGAAATAGGAAGTTGACTTCCCATCTATCTAATCCACCCGATGACATAAGTGCTTTGATACCTGTAACAGCATCATTCCCACCAAATATAGCGGGAAGAGCATTCTTGGGTGATATGAATTGTTTTATGTTACCTTGTAATAACAAGGCTTCAAATGCAATGGCCATAGTAGTAGGATTGAATACTTGAGATTCATCACCATCAAAATCTGCCATCTTTTTATCCGTCGTTGCAAGAGGAATACTAATAGTAGGATCATCCGTTATCTTCACAATTAATGCATCTATTGATTCTTCTCGAAGAGTTGGATATCTATTATGCAATACAATGTCACCAGGAAGCATATGTCTTCCGACTATATCTCCAGGAATAAGAGAAGATGCAATGGCTTCTGATTGTATGTCATATATGGTAAAATATCTTCCATCTCGCCAAAAGCCAACTGCGCCTGGATATTTATTACGACCATTTCTAACTAACGATCGAAGGAACTCAATGTTGTTTCGAGTCACAGTTTCAGTCACCATCGTCATCATAGCAAAGATCTTAGGATAAGCAACTGTTCCGATAGCACCATACGGAAGACCAGATAATACGGTCCTAGCGGAGGAATCAGCTCTTACGCCAAGAACATACTTTCGCAATAAGCCCTTTTTCTTTGCTAATGATGCAATGTATGATAATGTATCTTGAGGTTGACTAAACAGTCTTTGTTGTAATGCATTGTATCCTGCACCTGGTGTTTGTGTTTGCAAGAATGCAATAGCGATACATAGAATTTCGATATCTTGTATGATATTTGTAGCTGATTCGGCAGACAATGCATTCATTCGAGTTTGACCCAGTTTTTGTGCAATCTGCGCAGACGATTCTCTAATTCTATCATGAAATCGACGTGCTCTATTTATAAACTTTGGTCCTGCTCCTGGTTTCCGTTGTCTTGCAGCGGGTGGAGCTATAGGAACATATTCTGTCATGAACCTATTGGGATGATAGTGACGTGGATTGAATCCACATAATACACAATCTTCCGCTGGTATTTTCGTTAACATATTCCATACATCACGATTGTCAACTAATTGTAATCCAACATAATCTACTCTTTTGCCTCTGGCGTGCTTTTCTATTCTGATGGGATTATATGAAAACCCCGTAATTATCTTATCCGTTACTTTACCACCAGCATATATCGGAATGGTATGATATGGTTTAAATGCTTTACCACAATAAGGGCATTCAAAACCTTCTTTCTTTTGTGAGACCCATGCTTTAAGAGTTGTCATAGTAATAGGACCACTTTGTATAATCTTTCTACGTGCATCCGATGGTATAGCAATTCTTGAACAATTTGGACATGTTATAGCAACTAGGGCTTTTAGATCAGGTGCTGCAATAGGTTGTGATATTGGAATAGGAAGCTTAATAGCGGCAAAATGTCCTGGACATCCGGTCATATCAAGTTTACATGTTTTACATTTACTTGTTGAATCAGGTGGCCCTTGCAAAGGATCGTTATCATCTTCCCGTTGTCCTAAGCCAAGTGATTCCGAATCAAATATCTTTACTGCACTATCATGAATCTCTTGACTTGACATAAGAAAGAGGCCATAAGCATTAGGTGTTCCATATCCTAAAGCCATTTTTTATTGATAAAAAAACACTCATTTGTACAAGCTTGTGGATGAGAGATTATAATATAAAAGTTAAGAATCATATTCAATAATATATATGTTAAGCAAGGTTTTCATCAATGTGTTAAGCAAGGTTTTCCTCGACAACGAATTCATCACATTCAGTAGGTGACCAGCCTAGAGCAACGAGGAAATTAAGCAAGACGTTGACTTGTCGTTCAAATATGGTCCAGATTGGACTTGTTCGTTCGTGAGTTTTTATGGTTTCACTATTAAGTTTGAATTCTGCGCTAAGTTTTCGTAATTCAACTTGATTTTTGCGAATTGAATCACATAAGTTATGGATATTGAATCCTTTCTCATAAGCAGCATGAAAGGCGAATATTATGTTCTTTAGGATTCGATTCTTGTTTGAAATAAATGATGTTTCTTTCTTGGATTCTGATTGCTCATGTAATAGTCGGAGGATTTGATGTTCCAAATCTGCACACCTATGCGTCAACTCATCACATTTACGCCCCAACGTCTCACGGATATATTCTATTTCTACAGCTGGGGGAGTAAATGGCCTCGCTACGGGACTTAAGTCAGTTCGTATTGGAGGCGAAACGGGAGGAGGCATCACCCCCGTTTTTGATGTAGTATTTATAGTCGTAGGTTTGAACGCAACGTTCGCCATCTGATATTACTATCAGTTTACGTTTTGATAAATATTCATTTTTGTATAAATGAAACATTCGATGAACTAAATGAAACATTCGATGAACTAAATGGAGGATATGCCTATATTTTTGTATAAATGAAACATTCGATGAACTAAATGGAGGATATACCTCATCCTCGATATGGCGATGTGCGCATAACATTAGGCCATGTTAAGAATGCCAAGGATGGCTTCATTCGTTTCATCTTAAATTCAGCTAAGGTAGATACCTTCATTTCAAAAGTTAAACATAAGCAAGATGTTAAATGTGTGACATTATTATATGAAACGAATATTCTTAGCGGAGATGTGATACGAAATATATCTATCTATTCGCTTCTAAATACTGAATATGATTGGAAAGAATTAGAAAGCAGTTTAAAAATGCGATTACACGTTTTCATCGATATAACACCAAAAATTAAGATCGAAAGGAAATGTAGTTCAGTTTATATGTATGCTATCTGGAAACCATTTATTCGTCATTGATTTTTAGTAATAATTTGCATACATATAATATTATCAAGTAATAGTTTGCATATGTATATACATACAATATTATCAAGTAATAATACAACATTGTCAAATAATATTAAGTATTAGATATAAAACAATGTTCACTATTTTTATGTACCAAATGGATCCATATGGATGGAGAAGTGAAGAACAAAGTTATTGGACTAAATACAATGTATATGAGGAAGAAGAAACAACTCCTACTCCTAAAGCCGAAGTTGATCCTATAAAAAGTGTTGAAGATGCAGTGTCAGATTTCCTTGGTATTCAATTAGATAAGCCAGTTGAGGTCACGCCAACACCAGAAGCGGCCACGCCCGCACAACCAAGTGGCATATCGGATAAAGAAATGTTAGAGTTAATGCAAAGAGTTAAAGTTTTAAGAGGCATGGAAAAGGCAACTACTGCTCAGGAAGTTGCTGAAGTTCAAAAAGTTATTCGTCCTGCCATGACTGGTGGAACTATTACACATAGTGATTTGTATGCTCGAATTCGACAAGATTTTGAAGCTGGATTATCAGATACAAATCTTCCGATGATACAAGCTTATCTAGCAGCTACTAGAGCCAAGATGTAAAAAGTCTGTATAGTTCAAGATCATATCTTACACAATCAAGTTTACATATTTGCCAGTTGCTTCAGGAATTAAAGATTGGATTTCAGCGGCATGAGGATCTGATGATACAATTGTAATTTCAGAACGATTCTCGTCTAAATACAAATGACATAGATTCATTATTTTTAGAAGAACACTAATACGATCATCGGAGGATAGATGTATTATCTTACATCCACTTTCCAATACATCTAATGATACTGGAATGCTTGCTCGCAAGACAACTACATCATTTGTTTGTAAATTTATCCGATTCAATTCATAATCTATAATACGGACCGTAACATCAGGAAATAATTGTCGTAATGCAATGTTTGCAGCGTTTTGTTCTGCATCTATCTTTGAATGCCTTGTTTCGCTAGTATATTCATTTCCAAATACGTTAACTTCTGAAATGAACTCTGGTTGGTGGTCTTCACCTCCCGATCGATAAGTATGATATTTAGGAAGAGCGACTTTTCGTCGCATGCAAATTTCTTGCAACTGATTCTTGAACGACATGGTTTATTTCGTCGAATATTTCACTTTTCAATTAGTTTAGTATTGATATTAATATCGTATGCAATACAACACATCATATACGATACAACATAACATTGAATATTTTGTTTTTATGATGTGACTTAATATTTTTATCGCCCAAATGGAACAACGTCTTGATAAAGTAACTCGTAATATAATAAGTCGTATATCGCATTGGACTGGGCCAGAAACATTGATATGGAAGAAACGAGATATCAAAGAACTTCTTAAACGTTATAAAAATAAAGGAGATGAAGATATAGAGAAATATATATACTTCATCCGATTGCGTGACTTTATGAAAAATGTTACTCCACCAAAAGAATTTTATGATGCTATATCGGAAGAACTTTTGAATATGAGTCCCTTTAAACCCTCCGATGAAGAAAAAGCAAAGTTTGATGCATACGTGGATAAATATACACAAGAATCAGCTCAAGCAGTGGATCTTGGAGTCATAACCGATTTCTGGGAAGAATGTGCTATTAATTATAAACAAATATATGAAAACGAAACACAGAGAAAGATGATGTATATACATTGGCTTTTGAATGCTATATTATATGATAAAGTATCGGCAAGAAAATTGGCCGACCTTGAATTTGAGCGAGAAATGGTCATGAAAGAAAGGTTTGTTTCTTTACTCGCTCCACCAGATCTAGTTAAAATACTTATGCGACAAGATAAAGATATGTATGAAAGGATGATTGCAACTACTAATGCAAAAACATATCTTGTTCAAGTCGGAGAAGGTCTCGATGGAGATGCCGTGGCGGAACATTTCGAGGAACATTTTCTTCGTGATGCGGCCGCGACAGATGTATCTAATATTGATGTAGGTGACATCACCGATCCACGATTAGCATAATATAATAT
>Ga0180301_10000371_pt1 | contig 35003 bp, 29 predicted proteins | sample GuaBasSediGuay16_FD_121797 | JGI IMG/M metagenome (GOLD analysis project Ga0180301, IMG submission 121797) | Subseafloor sediment microbial communities from Guaymas Basin, Gulf of California, Mexico - Guay16, Core 4569-2, 12-15 cm | ecosystem: Environmental > Aquatic > Marine > Hydrothermal... | reverse complement strand
TATCTGGATGTCATGATTTTTTAATTATCGCCAAGGCTTTTCATAAAAACCTTGCAACTAATAAAAAGTAAGTCCCAAAAAGGTTATCTTCACCTATATAGTTATAATATACATTTTTAGAAATGGTGATCATTAGATTATACAGGTGAACAGACCCACAATGGCCGTTAGAAGGTTCTTAATTACAAAAAAGGTTCTTCTCTTCACAATACTCATAGGGATAATAGCGGGTATTGCGGCAACAGCGTTTTATCTTATTCTAGATGTCTTCAGCTGGCTCTTCCTAGAAACATTTGCTGGTCTAGAAATTCCTCAAGCTCATGGCGAAACTTCTCTTATAGAGCTTGAGCTTGAATTATTAACATGCGAGTTCACAGGGATTCTCATTATAATACCAGCAGTTGGAGGCTTGTTCTCTGGAATAACTGTTTATAGTACTGCACCTGAAGCTGAGGGCCATGGAACAGATGCCGTAATCAAAGCAGTTCATAGCTTAAAAGGGATTGTGCGTGGACGCGTAGCAATGGTTAAAATGATTGCTTCAGGACTAACAATAGGATCTGGAGGATCTGCTGGAAGAGAGGGACCTATTGCCCAGATAACAGCGAGTATTATTTCTATTCTTACTAGTAAAATAGGCTTATCTGAGAAAGAACGAGAAATACTAGTGATGGCTGCGGCTGCTGCGGGGGTTGGAAGCATCTTTAAGTCCCCAGTAGGAGGTGCGTTGTTCGGTGTAGAGGTACCGTATAAAAAAGACTACGAGGTCGAGGTATTTGTACCAGCTCTGATAGCGTCTTTTATTGGTTATGCTATTTTCTCAATGTTTGTTGGGTGGCAACCAATTTTTGAAACACCCTTGTACAGATTCTCGCCGCTTGAATTACCATTATTCGCTATGTTAGGCATCATAGCGGGTTTATCTGCACGGTTCTATGTACGAGTGTTTTACGGAGTAAGAGATTGGTTCAAAAAAATGAATATCCCAGATCACTATAAGCCAGCAATTGGGGGAATAGTAGTTGGTTTAATTGCTTTTTACTTCCCACAAGTTCTCTCCACTGGTTATGGTTGGGTACAACTAGCGATATATGGAGAACTAGCTATCGAACTCATGATTCTTCTAGTCTTCACGAAGATCCTAGCTACGTCATTTACGATAGGATCAGGTGGAAGCGGAGGTGTATTCGCTCCTTCGATAGTTATTGGTGCTATGATAGGGGGAGCGTTCGGACGTATATTATATGGATTTTTCCCAGAGATAATCTATGACCCCGGCATTTTTGTCTTGATAGGAATGGCTAGCTTCTTTGCTGGTGCCGCTAAGGTACCGTTAACCGCGATTATTATGGTAGCGGAGATGACGGGAGATTATAATATTCTGGCCCCAGCAATTCTTGCCTCGACCCTCTCATATATTGTTTCAGGAGAGGCCTCAATCTACGAGAATCAACTAGAGTATAGAGAAGAGTCTCCAATACATTTGCCAGAGATAATAGATTCTATAATGGAGAAGATAAGGGTAGAGGAAGTAATGAGTCCTGATCTCGTCATTGTCAAAACCGATGACTCCTTAAACGTTGTAGAGGAGGTTATGCGGAAGTATAATCAAACAGCAGTGCCGGTAGTTGATGAGAATGGAAACTATGTAGGCCTCTTATCAATCTATGATGTGTTGTCAGTTCCTAGAGAAATGAGAAGTAATACGCGAGTAGGGAATATTATAAAGCAGAACCCAATATACGTATCCCCTAATGACTCGATAAAGAAAGCGATTTCACTGATGATGGAAAATAAAATATTTAGATTGCCCGTGATAAATTATGAGGAAAAGAAGAGATTGATAGGATGTATTGCCTATGAGGATATTGTAAAGATGCTGTACTATCGAACACTAAAGGAATAGTGTGAATAGGCAAACATTCAAAAGCTTATTATAGGAGGATAGGCTTCCCAGTTTTCATACAAAGTTTATAGGGATATCCCTACGAATTAAGTTGATAATTCAGTGGGGAGCTAGATTGGGTGTAACTAGCAGCTTTTGGAAAAGAATCAGCTATACTTTGAGATACTATAAGCGACCATTATTACTTGACTTAACTGCTATAATTGTTGGTGTTTTGACGGGTTTAACAATTGTCATATTTAGATTAACGATAGAGTTTTTCCATAGAATATTCTTTGAGCTTATTGATAGTTCTCTAGAATACACTCTCGGCACCTACACAATCGTTTTCTTGCCAGCTCTTGGGGGTCTCATTGTAGGGATATTATTTTCGGCAGTAAAGTTGGATCGTGACGATATTGAAATAACGGGAATAATTAAATCGATACAGCACCGCATGGGGATTCTCTCCATTACAAACATACCGATGGGGCTTATTGGGGCAGCAATAACGATGGGAAGTGGAGGTAGTGCTGGAAGAGAAGCTCCTTCAGCTGTTGCGGGGGCTGGAATTGGTTGTGGCATTTCACGCCTTCTTAAAATAAAAGGCCAGGATCGGATTTTGCTTATCGTAGCTGGGCTAGCCTCTGGTATTAGTGCTACATTTAATGCTCCTCTAGGGGGATTAATGTTTGGTATCGAGCTCCTCTTTGGAGAACTCTCGGTTCCTCAACTTATCCCTATAACACTGGCATGTTTCACAAGCACTGTTGTTACTTATTTGATTCTGGGACAAGAGGTTACTGTGTATTTACCTCCGATAGGCGCTATTAAGAATCCGATGGAGTATTTCTTATTCGCTATTCTTGGACTGATCTCAGGAATTTTAGCAGCGTTTTGGGTGAAGAGTGATTTCCTGATAAAGGATTTCTTCGAGAGGTGGGGGGTACCAGAGTATCTTAAACCAGCGTTAGGTGGATTAATGGTTGGACTCATTGGTCTCTGGAGACCAGAGGTTCTAGGAATGCAATACCATAGTCTCCAAGAAGTGGCTACTTCGCCCGTAGAATTAGCTGTATGGGTAATCTTTGCAATAGGTATTCTGAAGATGATTGCCACATCGTTAACACTGGGGAGCGGTGGGGCTGGAGGAAATCTTGCTCCAGCAGTTTTTATAGGGGGCTTCATTGGCGCTGCCTTCGCATACGTCTGCTCTCAACTCTTTGCAATACCCATATCATCAGTCATTCCCTATGTTTTAGTCGGGATGGCAGCATTCCTGGGCGCTTCGATAGGTATTCCATTAACCGCCATAGTAATTGTTGGGGAGATCACTGGGGAGCAAACTATTGTTCTTCCGTTAATGATTGGTGTAGCCACGAGTGCTATCTCCGCTCACTTGTTTGTGAAACCTTTAGGATTGTATAGGGTATCCCTAGCTAAGAGCGGGATAAAGATTGGGTGGCGTATTCCAGAACTCGCTAGAGTTCCTGTTGATACAGCTATGAGGTCTAGAAGCGAGACAATTACTGTACATCCTGACTCGACGCTGGCTGAGGTGGAAAAATTCTTCATTAAGTATGGATTTCGCCACTATCCGGTGGTGAAGAACTCGACGGTCCTAGGAGTCATTTCTATAGATGATGTTGAGAAGGTTCCTATTGATAAGAGGGAGTCTACAAAGGTGGAGGAGATTATGGATAGAAATTTCGTCAGGGTATATCCGGATGAAAGCTTGTGGGAGGCTTTAGAAAAAATGCTGGACAAAGGCAAGGATTTCGCAATAGTAGTTTCGAGGGATAATGAAGATGAGTACTTAGGTATGTTAACCGAAGAAGACATAATTAGAATATACGAGGTGCTCCACACGCATTTCTAGAAAGCTTAATTGTTGAGGATCGTATGAGTGCTAAAAAGGATTTTAAACTAGTAACCGATACTGTTGTATATGATTTGAATAGATTCCTAAAGGAGCTTGAGCTTTTTCTGAACACACCTTATCCCCGTAAGTTACTTAATGAAGAAAAAGTAGTAGTTAAAACGGCTATGGATAGGGAAATAATCGGTAAGGAAAATCGCTTTATTGAACGTCAAATATTGATTAAATCATCTCGGGGGAACATTATCGGTTTTATGAACGTATTTAGTATTAGTAGAGATGTGGGCTCTATTCTTCGGGAACTAAAATATTATGAACCAGCGTTATCAAAACTTCACGGACTTCTAAAGAAAATATATGAGACTGAGTATGAAGATAGGAGCTCTGCTGGAGAAAAAGTTTTTCTCGTAGTAATTTATTTGCGAAAGGATCTTCCAAAAATACTGCACTGGATAATAAAAAATCTCGTGCTATCTTCTATTTATTAAGGGATCTTAACTATCACATAAGCCCTAGTTTCATCAATTTCTCACGACAGGTGGGACAGAAGTTAGAAGATTTCAAATCAAGTTCGTATAGGCTATTGGCAAATCGCATTACGCAGGGATTTTCACAGTGTCTAAGCCCGAATACGTGACCGAGTTCGTGTCGAACAGTTTTTGCTAGTCTGTTTATATAGAGGTTCTTGTCGGCTGAGATTTTTAGACGGAACGTCGATATTACGCATCCTTGCCCAGGAAAAGCCACACCAAATACGAAATTTAGACCAAGCACATATATGTCAAAGGGTAGGATTGCTAGAAAAACCGGTTCTTCTGTGCTGATTAGTTTTGATAGGATCTTTTCGGCATCATATTGTTTTCTATAATTATTATAGGCAAAAGAAATATTCGTTAAGCCCTCTTCCTCTTCGACAACAACATTACGAAAAGTATTCTTTATTGTTCTGGGTACTGTTTCTTTAGCGATACCGTTAATATCGCTGTGGTAAATAAGTTTTATTTTCACGTCTTCATCACCGCATAATCTCTTAAAGTATGTAAAGTATCACGTAGGTATTTTGGCAATTAAAAAATATCCTAACTTAAATTTCTCGAATAAGGAGGCGTAGGAACAAGGAATGAGTATGAACATTCTGGTGGATGACTTTATGGAAATATTAATTTTTGATCACGTAGCATTAAAGGCTAGGGTATTTTTCGAAAATGGGAAAGTGAGGATAAATACTAAATTAGACAATGAGGCGGCTTGGAAAAGCTCAATAATAATTGCTAAAATTCTAAGCATGATTGCTAAGAGATGCATTAGGGATCGTTTCTTCATGCGTGACAACATCGTTTACTATGTTAGTGATAACCACATAATAGTTGTTATTTCGAGAAAAATTAAGGGGAGATTAAGACTTTTGAGGATTTTTCTAGATGCATTAGATAAATACTTGACAGATTCTGAGATAATCTTTGTTGATGATATAGTGAAAGTTCTAACATCTTTTTTCCAAAAATATGCTTCCAAGCATCTCTCGACTTGGGCTTAAAAAATAACGTTTTATTTTTTGGAAGCTATCTATGCATGAGTACTTTTCCACTCGATTAGCTTACGTACTGCTGTGGCTATTGATTCTACCTCCTCCTCTGTAAGAAACGGATGCATTGGTAGCCAAACAGTTTTCTGAGATATTCTCTCCGCATTAGGTAGATGCATCTTAGCATATTCTGGGTATTTATGGATTTTCGCGAAATGGTTTACTCTGGGATCATTTATATTGAGGAACAATTCTTGCTTATGAAGGGGCTTATGATATCCACGTCTAGCCTCTACGCCCTCGGCATTCAAAGCCTTTACAAACTCGTCTCTGGACCAGCCTATTACCTTTTCATCGATTAGGATCGAGTAGATGTAATAGACGTGCTTTAGATGATTAGGTTCTTCTGGAACCCTGATTCCTGGCAAGTCTCCGAGGAGCTCATTAAGCATTTTTGCAATTTTTCTTCTCTTCTCAATATAGGTATTTATCCTTTTTAATTGGTAATAAGCTACGGCCGCCTCTATGTGGCTCATTCTCATGTTGTATCCGAGTCTCTCATATTCATAAGCTCCAGCTTCTCCTAATTTGTGGCGTAGCTCGCCATGAGCCCTGAGTAGTGTTAGTTTCTCAGCAACTTCATCATCATTAGTAACAATGACTCCTCCCCACCCACCAGCAGCTATTATCTTTGTTGGATAAAGAGAGAATGCGGCGATGTCTCCTAGTAAACCAACTTTAGTACCCTTGTATTCTGCTCCATGAGCATGGGCAGCGTCTTCGATCACAAGGGCCCCTTTTTCCCTAGCGATTCTTCTTATCTCGTCCATTTCCACGGGTTTACCATACATATGGACGACTGTTATAGCGTCTATTTTTTCCCTGCTAAACATTTTTTCTACGGATGCGGGATCTAAGTTACCATCCTCTAAGACATCGGCGAAAAGTGGGATGCTTCCCGCATGTATTATGGATGAGGCTGTTGCGACAAATGTGAAGGGTGTTGTGAGGACTCTAGAACCAAAGGTGAGGTCAAGGGCTAAGTAGGATAAGAATAGTGCATCAGTACCATTAGAAACAGCAATTGCGTGCTTTGCTCCAATAAATCGTGCAAATTCTTTCTCAAACTTCTCTAAGTATGCGCCACTAACCAAGCTTCCTTCTCTAAGTATTTCCTCTATAGCTTTTCTCTCCTCATCTCCCACGAAAATTTTAGCAAACCGTATTTTCTTCTTTGATACGGGTTCTCCTCCAAGTATAGCGGGTTTATGCAAAAAAATCCCCAAGTAAATTTTTTTCGAAATATTCGAGCTAAAAAAGTAATTTAAAATATGTAGAAAAGTTTGGAGGCGTTTGTTTTATTCTTCTTCTTTCTCTAGTTCTTTCAGTATCTTCTTAACTAGCTTATCTGAATCCACGAGTGTTTGACGAAGCGATAGTATCCTATATAGTATTGTGGATACTGTGGATGCTACAGTACCTATTACTAAAGACATTATGAAAATCCTGACAGTATTGGGACTTTCAACCATGAATGTTCCTTCGTAAGTAATTTTTAGTAAAATAACTGGTTCCTTATTAGTTTGGGGAAAGGCATAGGTTCCAGAAGAAATTATCCTCTTGCCAGATACTACCGTTATGTTATAGAACGACTCACTGTAGACGAGTAATGAATAAGATGCGTAAGGTGGTAAAATTATAGAAAGTGGATCTGAATAATTAGCTGGCGCTATAAGTATTTGAATTGTTTCTTCTCTCTCATTAATAAATATTATGCGACCAATTTTGAGTAGAACTTCGATATCGCGTTCAGATGTTATATTACTCCATAATACTCGATCCCAATAGTCAAGAACAGTTACGTTAAGTCTATCGCCAATTGTCAGTATGGTAGCGTCGTTTATTAGGGTAGAATTAACGACTATCTTGAACTGGTTTAAGGGGAGTATTTCGCCAGTAAAGTAATTTATTAAGCGGAGTTTGAAGACGTTTAGGAGTATTGGGAGTAGTTCTGTTATGTTTCTTAGCTCGTCTAGGGTTAGCCACATGATTTTTGTGAGATTCATCTGTAGGTCGGTCAGGGTTACTAGAACGGTTTCATTGAGTGTATAGATTATGCTGTTTATTAAGAGGGTGTTCGTTCGAATATCGGCGATTAAGTTATTTAGGGTCGTGTTTATCATAATAATGTAATCATCGAGCTTCAGTGTTATGTTTCCTAAACGATTCCTTATCATTATTATTTCGTCGGTCAAGTTCCAAATGACAGAGACTATAGAGGTATTGGTTATCTTTAGCTGTTGAAGAAGTGTGTATATAGCCTCTAGTACCGTGGCATTGACTTGCTCAATACTATTGAGAATGTTTACCAAGAATTTTGAAAGAGTTGTATTCATGGTGATTATCTGGCTACTAATATTGATGTAAAGTCTCCCAATACTAGAGTTTATTGCTAAGAGCTTATTAGTTAAGTTCAAGAATATCGTATCAATTGATGAGTTAAGACCTATGATCTCTGAATTTAATATTTCTAGTAATCTGTGGATTGATGAGTTGACGAGAAAGATATTCTGTGTAGTATTGAGCTCTATTTTACTTATATTAGTTAACAGAATTGTCACGTTTTCTCTAAAGTTTATAAGGACGCCCGTGATCGTGGAGTTTATCTCTGTGAGGTTGTTTAGTATGGTAGTATTGACAAATTCTATGATGCTTTGAACACTCTCGATCCGGTTACTTATGTTGTAGAGAATACTGGATATGTTGGATTCTATTGCCGTTAGATTATTCTTTATTGTGGTGAAAAACTCTGAGATAGTCGTGTTTATATTCTCTATGTGCAAGCTTAGCTCTACGGTTTGATTTTGTATTGTTGAGTTGAGATTTGAGAGTCGTATATCGATCTTGTAAATCTGGTTGACTAAAGTCTCGTTAACCCTTGTCAATTGAGCGATTACGTCCCCTAATACCGTCCCATTAATCATGAAGTACACATCATCACTGACTGTGAGTCTGTCAAAGAAGGCGGTTTCCCCAGAGGGATACTGTAGCTCTAGGGAATATTCTCCCCCACTTAACAGATACTCGGCTACTTCTCCTGGAGCTAACCACTCACTCCATACGAATGGGGTCCCAGACTTCGAGAGTTTGATATGCACGAAAATATCGTCTCGATTATTCTTTATTTTGAAGCTATAGACTTGGAGGATTATCGGGATAGTATCCTCTGGGATTAGAGTCTTGTTTAATAAAGTGGTGTTAAAGGGGTCCTGAATAACTATGTTTAAGAGGCAGTCTCTTGGAACGGTTATATATGGACTATATGCTCTCTCATAATCCGAGATTATAGTCTGGGAGATTCCCGTAGGATTTATTTCCTCCTCTCCAAGAGAGAGTGTTACGTTTAATAGCGCGAGATACTTAACCGTGAAGCGATCTAGGAATATTGACCCATTAGCAGATCTTATTCCCACGAATCCCAATCCAGATGTATTAAGGTTTATTGAGGGTGAGAGGGTCAGTGAAGTTCCTAATTCTCGGAATGTGACGTTCACGAGGTTTTGCGAGAAGTCTATGTAAGCAGTTATTGTGAGTGTTGTGAATATGGTAGTATCTCTTTGGTTAGTTATTGGCTGTGTCTCGAGAACTCTGACGCCGTTTACGACTTCAATCAATTTTATGTTGTATAGGGAGGAACTTGAACTTGCCTGTCTGAATTCCACAACAAAGTATGTGCTACTATTTAATCCAAAGACTATTAAATCGACAGCATGTAAGCCGAGATATTGGGATGTAGCCGAAGACGGTGTCAGCTCCAATGTCCCAAACGTTATTGAGACGTATGGAGGGATTCTCAGTTTCGTACGTATGGTGGCATAATCGTTTTGCTGAGTATTGTACAGCTGGCTACTTGAAGTACTCCAGCTACCCGAGAGAACGGTCCAGTTCTTGCTTAATAATTCTGAGGCATAATTGAAATCATCAATTATTATGAAGTCATTTCCCGCCCATGGATCTTGACTCGTAACCAGGCCTCTGGCTCCATAATACATTGTAACGTTATTACTCCCCGCAGTTATATTCGCTTTCACATAGATTATTGCTTTTTCACCATCCCATAAGTCGATGTAATGTGGTATCTCAGAAGCTTTTACAAAGAACATGTCTAATAGATCTGGTCTCACCGAAAAGAAGTTGAAGTTGCTCTGATTAAGCTCGATCCTCAACCTATAATTTATGAGGTCAAAACTGTACGGATTAGTAACTGTCAACACTCGGAAAAAAGCTGGCCTAGAAGAGTTCTCCTGATAACTCTGCATAATGAATCGGTAAAAAACTCTGAAGTAATCCAGCGAGAGGTATCGTCCTCGAGAATCTACTAAAATTAATTGGGACTGGATATAGCTCGGATACTGCCATCTATTATGACTAACAAAGAATAAGGTATAAACTCCAGACGTTTTAGCGACAAAGCTCCTCTCTGTATAATTAAGTTTTATCTTGGGCTCAGAGTATAGGAATTTCCACCAAATCGAGATGTTTTCTAAGATAATTTTCATGTTTGGTTCGTCGACCGTAATTGAGACCTTATGGATGACGTTTTGGGAGTCTATGTATCTATACTCACTTGGAACAACGGTTCTTTTTAGATCTGGTTTTATTCTTGCTACGGATATGTTCGCGTAATAATACATGCCAGATGGTAGTGACGAAGTCATTAAGCCTGTAAACTTGATAATTGATTTTTTGTCATGAGTAGATAGCCAGGGATCAAGATGATATATTCTTCCATCCGCAGGCCCTAATTCAAAGAAAAGGCCTGTAGATGAATCATATACATGTATGGAAAGGAAAGCTGTTGTTTCATAAATAGTGTTTGTTGATGAATCATTAATGTAGATCTTGGCAAGAACTTCTAGTTCTCCACCTTCAAAATTGCTAAATTCTAGATAAACGAGCCACTCATTGTTCGAAGCTTTTATGAGGAGAGAGTCGGATTGGGTATAAAGGGAATAAATTGATCCCGATATCACCGTGCCTTTCGAGATTAATAATTTCTGAGGAAGAAGATAGCTAGTCCTTACCAGTAACACGCTTATACTTTCTCCATCTAACCAACTACTATCCATTACGGTAGGGCTTGCTTGAATATTACAGTTTATGCTGTATTGTTTAATCCCTGGGACGGATATGATTAGCGCGATGAGGCATAAAATTGATAATATTTTCAGAATTCTTGGATACATACTTAGTCCCTAGAGAATTCTCGTTTGATAATTGATTCTTCGCTCGTAGATAAAAGGAGGCAAAAAGATGTTTCGGATAGATTTTCACGTGCATACGGAAGCATCTGACGGCTTTAATTCATTAGAAGAAATAATAAGGTATGCGCGAAAGATTGGTTTAAACGGGATAGCAGTGACGGATCACGACATAATCACGGTGAAAAAGAATATTGTTTTTGATGATGGGTTTATAGTGATTAGAGGGGTAGAAGTTTCGAGTAAACAAGGTCACATAATTCTTCTAGATGTAGAGGAGGCTCCTCCCAAGAACTCTGACATATGGGAGATAATTGATTACGCAAAAGAAATAGATGCACTAATTATAATACCGCACCCCTTCGATTTCTTGAGAAACGGTATTCGGAGATTAGCTTGGGATATTCCTGCCGACGCTATAGAAGTAATAAACTCGGGAAGCATTTTTGACTTCTTCAACAAGAAAGCGAGGAGATTAGCTGAGAAACGGGGGATCCCTATGGTAGCTGGTAGTGATGCTCACATGGTAGAAGAGATGGGATATGCATACACAATAATAAATGCTTCTATATCCTCCCCAGAAGATGTTTTAGACGCTATAAGAAAGGGATTAACAATTCCTTATGGGGGAAGATATTCTGTTTTTAAAAAAATAAAGAGAAAACTCCTAAGGCTCACATAATTATTTTAGTAATCTCTCTCTACGTAATATTGTTCTAGCGGCGATTACTCCAGTAGCGCTAGCCTGTGCTAGGCCTCGACTTATACCTGCACCATCTCCTATGGTGAATAGATTCCTCACGGCCTTAGTCTCCATTTCTGGTGTGATATCCACTCTGGAAGAATAAAACTTGACTTCGGTGACGTATAAGAGGGTGTGATCGCTGAAGATCCCTGGCGTAACAGCATCAAGTGCTCTAAGTGCTTCTAGTATTCCAACGAGATGTCTGTGAGGTAGTACATAACTAATATCACCGGGAACAGCGATTTCTAAAGTTGGTTCCACAATTGATCTTTGGATTCTCTCGGGCGTGCTTCGTCTGCCTCTCTTCAAGTCCCCTAATCTCTGGATAAGGACACGACCTCCGCTTAGGAGATTAGCAAGTCTGGCAATATGCTTTCCGTAAGAAATTGGATCCTTGAACGGTTCGGTGAAACGTGAACTTATTAGTAGAGCAAAGTTTGTGTTATCGCTTTTCTTAGACTCGTATGAGTGACCATTAGTCGTTATAACATCCTCATATTTCTCAGTAATAACGAAGCCTCTGGGATTCACACAAAATGTTCTGACCACATCATCGTACGTAGGAGAATAATACAAGAACTTTGGCTCATACAGAATCTGCGTTATTTCATCCATTACTTCGTGATTTATCTCCACGCGCACTCCTATATCCACGGGATTTATTTTTAGTCCAACGTTTAAACGCTGCATCTCTCGCATTAACCAAGAAGCTCCGTATCGGCCAGGGGCTATGATAATATATTTCCCATAGACAACTTGACCATCCTCAAGAACGATACCTTTAGCTTTATTGTCCTCAACAAGAATTTTATCAGCTCCGCACTCCAGCAGTATTTTAGCGTGACGTTCTATTATTTTCTTGGCCCGCTTTAGCGCTTTAGGAGCATTATCGGATCCTAAATGCCGAATTTTATAAGGTATCAACTTAAGGTGCGCTTTACGAGCCCGAGTCTCTAACTCTGCTACAGCGTCCTCATCGAACGGGTAATAAGTTGCTTCAGGAGATAACTCCGCCCAGATAGAATCTACATAATCGATAAGTTTCTCCACCTCTCGCCAGGGAAGAATATCGGTTAGCCATCCCCCAACATCTGGGCTTAAGGTAATTTTACCATCACTAAACGCTCCAGCACCGCCCCAACCAGATAGGAACTGCTTTTCCTTGATGCGTTTATCGATGTCTGGACCCTTCTCGACGATTAGGAGTGATAATTTATCTGGCGCATTTTTGATAATTTCTAATGCTGCGAATATTCCAGAAGGACCTGCCCCCACAATTATAACATCATAGTTTTTCTCCATAATACTTCACTCAACCAGTAATCTACCGCAAAATCACCTTACATTCTCATACATATAAAAATGCGTATTTTGAAGGTCTCTTTTAAAGGATAACCCATTGATATATAAAGTACTAACTATGAGAAGTATTAATAGGCAAGAGTGGTGTTGTCTGTGTCTTCGCTTAAAAGTCGACGTAGAAAAGGATTTGAGACCGAAAGAGAATTGGTTAGAAAACTACGCGAAAGGGGTATCTGGGTTACTAGAATACCCGTTAGTGGTATCTCCCAACCTCTTCCCGACGTATTAGCAGTTTCCAATGGAGTACTATATGGTTTTGAGGTAAAGCGTTGCAAGAGCCATGCATATTACTACAGGAAAGATTTTGATAACCTGATAATGTGGCTTGATGCTATGCAGAAAGAAAATATCAGTGCTGAGGCATGGTTATCTGTCAGGTTCGATGGTGGTGTCTGGCGCTTCTACGCAATCTTACCAGATACAGAAAAAGTAAATGCGAATCCCAATACGGGCCTCTCTTTTCAACATCTACTTAAGAAAATGAAATGAGGCTTGGGAATAAAAAGGAGGAGATTGTAGAAAAAAATTCATTCAAGGATTTCTATACGGGCTAGATCGGTTGTTCCCTCTCTCATACCTACAGTAATTATTACTATGTCCCCCTTCTTGAAAATTCCTCGAGCCCTAAGATCTTCAAAAACTTCACTAAGAGCTTTTTGTAAATCGGTTTCCTGCGTAAGTACTGGAGTTAAGCCCCATAACAAGTTAACTTGCCTCGCAACGGATTTGTCCGACGTAGCTATATATGCTTGTACTTTTGGTCTATACCTAGATATTCTATTCGCGGTTACGCCGCCTTTTGTGTATGCTAAGATATAGGCATTTATTGATTCAGCTAGCAACACTAGACCCTTTGCGAACTTATCATAAATCGTTTCTCCAATACCCTCTACTCTCGGAGGTGAGATTCTCTCCTCTGCATGTTTTAGAATAGAGTCCAGCCAAGAAACAGCTTCTACGGGGTATTTTCCTATAGCTGTTTCCGCAGAAAGCATAAGAGCTCCAATGCCTTCTCGCACAGCAGTATACACATCCGCGACCTCAGCCCTAGTAGGCATGGGATTCTCTGTCATTGACTCGAGAATTTGTGTGGCTAAGATAGATAATTTCCCTTTCTCTAAGCACCTCTTAGCGATTCTCTCCTGTATATAAGGAATTTCTTCCAAGGGAAAATGCATCCCTAGGTCTCCTCTAGCTATCATTACTCCATCGCTTTGATCAATTATCTCGTCAAGATGACTAACTGCAGATTTTGTCTCGATTTTCGAAATTATTTTAGCATAGGATGCTCCATGATCATCCAGAAAATCTCTCAGTTCCTTTACATCTTCTCGAGTCCTTACAAAGGAGAGAGCAAAGAACTCAACTCCATGCTTAATACAAAACATTACATCTTTCTTATCTTTATCCGTAAGTGCTGGAAGGGGTGGTTCCTTACCCTGTACAATAAAGGTTACTCTAGAGCGAATCTTACCCTCAGATAATACCGTACCTACTACTCTTTCTCCTACCATTTTCTCTACTCTAATACGAACCTTACCATCATCTATGAGTAAAATATCACCTTCTTCCAGAACTGAGAAAACTTCTTTGAAAGGAACTGGTATCTCTTTGTTTCCAGAATATCCCTTTTCCGAATTAATCAGAGATACGCTATCTCCTTTGTTAACGTAGTAATCATTATCAACTACGCCAAGTCTAATAGTTGGTCCTCTAAGATCGGCTATAATTGGTATAAACTTCTCTACTTTCTCCTCAGCCTTTCGAATCATTTTTATCATTATCTCTTTTTCCTCAAGTGTTCCGTGCGAGAAATTTAACCTAAAAGCATCAGCACCTCTTCTAGCCATAAGGGTTACGATATCTTCCTCCATGCTTGACGGGCCTAAAGTTGCAATAATTTTTGTTTTGCGCAAAAGACTCACCACTCGCAATATTAGAGATGCTGTGTATAAATATGCCATAGTTAAAATATTGTCATCCATTCTTAAAGATAGGGTATCGAGCTAAGGTGAATTTTAATGCCTACAATAATTGGATTACCAGGCGAGAAGAAGCTCCTTCTAGGGAATGAAGCAATAGCTCGCGGGGTTATCGAGGCAGGAGTAGGTTTTGTTGCGGCTTATCCAGGAACACCAAGTACAGAAATAATTGAGGCACTAGCAGATGCCGCGAAGGAAGCAGGGATATATGTTGAGTTCTCAACAAACGAAATCGTAGCCTATGAAGCTGCTTTTGCCGCATCCGTAGCAGGGGTTAGATCCTTCTTTGCAGCTAAGCACGTAGGAATAAACGTCGCCGCAGATGCCTTAGCTACTTCAGTATATATAGGCACTAACGCGGGCTTCGTCTTTGTCTCGGCGGATGATCCACACGCTCATAGCTCACAAAATGAGCAAGACAACAGAAACTTGGCGAGGATATATAATTTTGTAATGCTAGAGCCTTCTTCTCCACAAGAGGCAAAGGATATTACCGTTAAGGGATATGAAATATCTGAGCGGGTAAACTTACCAGTTATGATTCGGACCACTACACGCATATCGCATGCGCGAGGAATTGTAACTTTTGGTCCAGCGAAAGAACCCATTAGAAAAGGCAAGTTTGAGAAAGATCCTCGACGATATGTTGTTGTGCCAGCAAACGCTAGAAGAAACCATGCAATACTCTTGAAGAGATTAGAGGAGGCGCGAAAACTAGCCGAGGAATCCGATCTTAACAAGGTAATAAGCCTTGAAGGAAGTTCTCCTAAAATTGGAAGATTCGGTATTATTTCATCTGGAGTAGCTGCCCTTTACGCTATAGAGGAAGTAAAAAGAATGGGTATTGAAGCAGATATACTAAAACTCGCTTTCACGTACCCGTTACCAGAGAATAAGATCGCGAAATTCCTAGAGAACCACGATGTAGTACTAGTTATAGAGGAAATAGATCCCGTCATGGAGAGAGATATAAGAGCGATAGCCCAGAAAAACGAGTTGAGTACGAGAATACATGGGAAGGATATTCTACCAAGCTTGTATGAATTAAGACCGGAGATAATAGAGAAGGGGCTGAAAATAGTATTGGGACAAGAAAAAGGATCCGTACCACCAGTTTCTCCCGAACCAGCTTCGGAGGTATATGGAGTTAAGTTACCGAGAAGGCCTCCAGTTTTATGCCCTGGATGCCCACATAGAGCCACTTACTATGCTGTAAAGAGAGCATTACAAGAATTGGGTGTAAAACTTGAGGAAGTGATCTATCCCACGGACATAGGATGTATGACTCTCGGAATCTCACCACCATATAATATGGGAGATATTCTCCTATGTATGGGTTCTAGTGCTGGTACTTCTTCAGGATTAAGCAAAGTTACTGATCAACCAGTAATAGCTTTTATCGGAGATTCAACTTTCTTCCATGCTGGTATGCCAGGATTAGCGAATGCCGTATTCAATAAACACCCCTTCATATTAGTAGTTCTTGACAACGAAATTACAGCAATGACTGGTTTTCAGCCTGATCCAAGCACAGGCTTTACAGCTATGGGTGAAGAGACGAAAATTATTGATATTGCGGAGGTTGCGAAAGCTCTAGGTGCGGACTACGTTATCAAGGTTGATCAAGTATTGGACTGGAATAAGGCAAAAGAAGCTTTCAAAGAAGCTTGGAGAAAGTACAAGGAAGGAAAAGTTGTGGTAGCGGTATTTAGGCATATGTGCGCACTAGCTGAGCGGAGACTACGAGGGAAAGCGGGGTTAGGAGGTGTTTACGAGGTTCTAGAGGAAAAATGCGTGAATTGTGGAATATGTTATAAGCACTTCAACTGCCCAGCGATTATGTATGATGAGGAGAAAAAGAAACCCTACATAAGAAGAGATCTATGTTTAGGTTGTGGTGTATGTATGCAGATATGCCCAGTAAAAGCAATTATTAGGCACGAGAAATAACCAAAAAATAAGTGCTAAAATAAATAAGGAATGAAAAGAAGAATAAGCAAAAAATTTTCCTTTTTTTTTACCCACTTCTTCAAACTCTCTGATTATTCCCTAAATATTTCAGAACCTTCTCGGTCTTCTTCTCTGCGGTCTCCTAAACCTTCTAGAAGGCACGCTTACTTTCTCGCTGGACTTATTAACAGAAGTATTTATAGATTCCTCGGGAATATCTGCAGTAGCTTCTTCTATTTTCCCATATTTGCCAACGTTTAACCGCATGGAACCTCTGAATACAGTTACGAAGGCGTTAGAAATTTGGTAGGTTTTTCCTACTTCAACGTTTTTTATTTTCTCATCCCATAGAGTCATTATTATGGTAGCTGTTTCGTCTCCTATAAGAAATTCCGCTAGTTTGTGTTGCTTGCCAGTCCTATTTGAGGTAAACTCTTTCTCGCCCTCTAATCTCAATACACGGGCGACTAAATCCACGTTCTTAGATTGGGGCGTGAGCTCGGATATTTTAACACTCGTAGTCTTAGCCAACACTCTCGACCTCGATCTCGCGAAGGGTCGGGGAGGATCCCCTCCTCCCCGACCCCGGCCTCACGGCCGATGAAAAAAGAAGCTAGTTATGTATATAAGTTTTGCTTTACTTATTAGATGGTTGTTAAAGTAATGTAATGATCTCGTTAAGGTGTTTGCGTGGTTCAAGTAGATCTGTTCGGCAGAGTACCAGAAGTGCTCGTGGACGTGCATGAAGTAAGTAATAGGAAAAAAGAGACATCAATAACGATTTTCTTAAAGATGTTGGATAAGAGGGGTATCTACTATCAAATAAATAAACTACCAGTAGCTGACATAATCTTACCAGGAGGGATCGGGGTAGAGAGGAAAACTGTTAGAGATTTCTGTCATAGTTTATTTGGGGACAGAAGTGGGCGACTAAGGCTTAAAGAACAGATTGAAGCTCTGGTGGAGAATTTTGAAAAACCTATTCTTCTCCTAGAAGGCGGACTGGCCGTACGTTTAGATCCGACAACGAAATCAATTTTTATCCCAATTAATCGCAGGCAGATAAGTGAGAGATTATGGAACGTTGTTGAGGAGCAGATTAGGATTCATCCGAACCAGTACGAAGGCGCATTAAGATACATCGAATCCTTAGGTGTGCAAGTTATAAAATCCTACGACGCTTACCACGGGGCATCAATTCTTATGGCTCTTTATCTAGAGGCGAAGGGATTATCAAAATCTAAGAAGAGAGAAACAAAAAGTATCGTAAGAGCAAAACCTAAACTAAAGACAATTCGTGATAAGCAGCTCTTCTTCCTAGCTGGTCTTCCAGGAATAAATATTTCCAGGGCGCAGAAATTGCTAGAATTCTACGGCACGCCATATAACGCTATATTAAAGATCAATCGGTGGGATATCGATGTGGAGGGGATAGGAGAAAAAACAGTCGAAGAAGTTAAAAAAGTTTTATTTACTCAATGGGAAAAAAGTGAAAAAGAATCAGGGAAGGATGAGTAATGAGAGTCCTCATAACTGGATTCGAACCATTCGGCAAATATAAGGTAAATCCATCATGGGAAGTCGCGAAGACTCTTAATGGGTTAGAAATAGCCGGGGCAGAGATTGTTGCTGAGAAGTTACCAGTTGCTTTTAAGAAAGTAATTCACTTAATACCTGAGCTCCTCAGGAACCATGATCCCAGTATCATTATTAGTCTGGGTCTCGCCAGTGGACGACCAGTGATTACTGTTGAGAGAGTTGCGATAAATGTAATGGATACTGAGAAACCAGATAATGAAGGCTATAAACCGGAGGACGAACCTATTTTCCAGGATGGTCCAGCGGCATATTTCGCCACGATCCCTATAAAGAGGATAGTGAAAAGGCTTCGGGAGGAAGGTATCCCAGCAATGATCTCTAACTCAGCGGGTACCTATCTATGCAATACCGTAATGTACACCTTCCTCTACTATATTGATAAAATGGGAATGAATGCGAGAGCAGGTTTTATTCATTTACCATTCCTACCGAAACAAGTAGTTGATAAGCCACAACCCAGCATGGCTTTCGAAATGATGGTTAAAGGAGTGAGAATAGCTATAGAAGAATCTATTAATGCATTCAAGGAATCAGCCGGGCGATGAGTCATCATTATTCAGCTAACCGCCTTATCATCATTTAGTAATAAATTGCTAAATATTTCCTCAAAAGCTCCTCGACTAATCAACGCTCTCTCCTTACTAGATACCTCAAATACATAGGGTCCGTAAAAATTATTATCTATAAACAATTTGACTAATTTTTGAAAATCGATTTCTCCTTCTCCCACAGCTAAGAGGGCTTCTTTGCCTTTGGGAGCATCTCTTATATGAGAATTTACGACGAAGTCTTTTACCTTTAGATATTCTTCTATGGGATCATTAACCACGTTTGCTTGTACTACGTCAAAGGTGATTCCGAGGTTTTTTGGTTTTCCCAATTTATTAATTACGTATAAAAGATCCTCTGATCGGCCAATATCTAATCTTCCACCTCTATTCTCTGCAGCAAGGATTATGGAGTGTTCGTTTGCATAGTCTACTAGCATCATCACGTTTTCTAATAATATGCTCATGGCTTCTTCATAATACAATTTGCATGGAAGAAAACACAATCCTAGATGAAATGTTATCATTTTTGCTTCCAACTCTACCGCTGCTTCAATGGTTTTTAAAAGAATATACCGAGACATCTGATTAACTTCGGGATCTAAACTTGCGAGATTTATGCTGTAAAAAGGGGCATGGAGCTGCAGTCTTAATCCATAATCATCTGCCTTTCTTCTTATCTCTCTAAGATACTCGTTAGGAACTTTTCCAGGTACGAATTCTGGTGCTTCACAGATGATTTCTAGCACATCAAAGTTTTTTTCACCAGCAAAATCCACAGCATTAATGATACTTTCATCGTATTTCCCAAGAATAGCCGTGGATACTCCATAGATGGGTCTCATCTAAACTCCCTCAAAATTCTGATCAACTTTTTCGCAATTTCGGAATCGATAGATGCTACTATCCATGTGCGATCCCTAAGCTTAGGGAATAATTGTTTAGTCATCTTCACTACGAGATCCATTTTTGATAGATCATATTCCGTGTCCCAAGGAGTTGGGGGAGGACCTAAATAAACAGCTCTAATTTTTTCTAAAACTTTCTTATCATGCATTACTCTACTCACTTTCTCTCTAACATTTATTAAGTGTGCCATGTTCAAAGCAATACCGAAATTCTCGAAATGCGAGAAAAATGTGACGAATCTTTGGAGATCCCGTGTCCTCTTGACCACGTCCATTGGGAGATAATAATTCTCAACCAACACATTTACACCGGCTTTAGAGGCGTATAGAAGAATATTATTCATGTTTTCAACTAACTGTTTCAAAGCAAAAGCCATCTTTCTTCTCTCTTCGTAAAAGAATATCCCCGCCCGAATAGTTGTGAAAGCACATTCGAGATATGCGCAAAGGTCTATGCATCTTTTATACTGCTTAAGAGCTAGGTCACGGACGTAGTCATTAAAACTGGCAATATTCTGAGTAAAAGCGGGAGCTTTTAAGCTAAGTGACATATTCAATGAATCCGCAAGATCCCGAAGCTCCCTTAGAACATTCTCTGAAGCGTATATGTCGAAGTGTTTAGGGGCACAGAATATGTCTAAATGGCTAACACTCAGCTTTTTAGCGATTTCCAGAGCCTTCTTCACACCCTCTCTGAAAGAGATAATAGAGGAAAGCCCCAGAATCAATTTATTTACACCAAGGAAAAATGAGATAATAATTGTTGTCTTCGTCCCTATAGATTTGCTAGAAGAGTCTTGGCAATACTCATTCCTTCCCTCAAAGCCTTCTTGTTTAAGTTTATGACATCTTCGCGACCAGCGAAAACTTTCTCAATAGCTTTCTCGCAGTTCTCTGGGGATAGTGGGAAGTTCGGGAGTGAAAGCGCTATTCCCAGAAGTATTGTATTTTGAAGCAGAGGATTACCTAACTCTTCAGCCTTCTCTAAAGCATTAATCTTTACTATCTTACTTGTCTTTTTGGAGAGAGCATTCAGAATATCCTCCAATCGGGGATAAATATCGATACCGAGAGTAACTGTGGGCGGCGGAATCATGTTAAGATTAAGAATCACATAACCATCATCTTTAATCATCTCAATATGTCGCAAAGCCTCTACAGGCTCCAAACCAATAAGGAGATCTGCAAAACCCTCCTTTACTAAGGGCCCCATAACATCCGAACCAATACGCACGTGAGTCACAACCATTCCATATCTCTGAGATAACCCGTGAATCTCGCTCATGGTTACATTCTTTTCCTCTATAAGAGCTGTCTCAGCAATAATCCTAGCCATAGTCAAAATCCCAAGTCCACCGACACCAGAAATGATAATGTTATACTCGTCTAGAGCCAACCAGAACACCCTCCAGTTACCTTAGAGTTATGATATTAAAATAGATAATTTAAAGTGATTGCATAGTTATTTCTATGGGAAAATCCTAGAAGATAGTTCCTTATCCCTCAAGTTGGAGAAGGAAATAGAACCATATGTTACTAGTTTACAAGGTATAACATAAAGTTTCTAGCTGAATTTTTCACAATTTTTAGCAGATATCTGATACCTCTCTGATTTCAATACCGAAGAATAAGCTTAACGGATACTTATCATGAGTCACATTTACTAAGCTTTTTCTCAGAAAATCTCCAAAAACTCCCCTCTCTATAAAATCCTTATTATTCTTTATTATTGAAAATATATTATCTGGCAAAACCCAGACAATCCCACTAAAAATTTCACGCCAAAAATAGAGAAGCCCAATAACGGGTTCCAGGTCAGAATCATAGTTCCCTTCATCAAGAAACAATTCCTGCAGTTTAAGAACATCTTCAAGAAAACCTTTACCATACTCACTAACTATTTTCTCCCACAGCTTTTCCTCTAGCTCTTCACGCAGATCTGAGAGAACAAAATTGAGAAGATCATCAATGCATTCTCCTAAATCCTTCTCGACACCTTTTTCCTCTCGATATATTGGCCAAATCTTAACAAGATCTATCCTCATTCGGCGCCAAATAATTACCCTGTAACAATTATCCGTCACATCACCAACCTCTCTTAATCACTTAGGAGAAAAGTTTCTAGACTAAAATGAACTGATCTGAACCATTCTCCCGGGGAATAATGTAGACAAATGCACGGATTTGTCAACAAGAGTGAAGATTGAAAGATTTTTCATGCTAGCTGGATTTCCATCACTATTTCGAATGAGTCGGGTTTTTTATTCGTGCTTAAGCTTACTGAGTATTTCTCTCCATAGCGTTTCTCGATTATTTCTTCTATGGAGCCTTTAAGAATGTTCGATAAGAGGTTAAGGAATTCCTCTGGGAGTGTTGGATCATTTATTCTCACCACTAATAAGCCGCGTTGTTCATTTATTTTTATGCTTTCTGAGCGGACGCCTTCGGCAAGATTTGATAAGATGTCTGCGATGCTTTCGAATGGGTCGTCCGGATCTATTTCTAGTTCGGGGTAGAGATCTTCAGCCATGATCCTACCTACTGTTTGGGCAAGTTTATAGGCTTCTTCTCCCAATAATCTTAGGAGAGCTTGGGATAAAGCTATTAGTATTCTCCGGGAAAATAATTTGCTTCGCTGATAGTATTCGCTTAGGAGCCATAATCTATAAGCTCCAACGCGTTTCTCTGCTAGAATACCCTTTTCTTTGAGTTTTTCTACGTATTTTGCAATAGTGTTTCTACTCACATTGAGTTTTTCCGCTATTTCTTTTGTGGTAAGTCCTAAGGGGTGACTTCGGAGTAGTCTTAGGATTTCATTTTCGATCGTCAAATTAGCCACCGATACTATGGAATTGTTTTTACTAGATACTTTTATATTGTGAATATCTTACTCTCCTAACACGATGTATTATATATTTTTATAATTATTTTTAATTATGATTGATTATGATTTTTTGGGAAAAACTATTTGCTTACTGTGAAAGATGAAATAAGTGGGTGTAATCCTTGCCCGAAGGTATCTTTAGGATGAGGTGGGATCCTCGTAGAGGTCCGATGCTATTAGGTACTTATCCAGTAGAGTTAAGTCTATCACCTGATGAACTAGTGAACGTTTTCGGTGGGCTTTTTCTGGAAGAGGAAGAAAGAAGAGAAGGGTTCTATAACATTTCCTCGGGTGGGCGAAATATCTTAGCCTATTACTCTGGAGTAGAACTCAATGAAATTTTTGGTGTTATTCTGAAATCTGGCGAGAATCCTAATGATTATCGAGGCGGTCTTGTTCGTTTAGCGTTGAAAATTTTCAAAATGGGCGAAGAAATGCTCTATTCGGAAGAGAGTTGGGCTGAGGCGCTGAACTGGATCACCAATTATCCATCCTTAACAATGGAGCAGAGACTGGCGGATGTTTTCATGGATGAGGAGGCGAGAACTTTACTAGATCTAATGGTTGAGGAAGGCATATTAACTCTAGACGAGATTGTGAGGCGACTGAGAGGGATTCACCCAGGAGTAGGTCGTGATGTTATCGCTTCTTATGTCTATACATTGGAAGCGCTTAATGTGCTTCTAACTCATTATGACGAGAAAGCACTTATCGAACGTGTTTACTTGTTAAGGGATGTGGCCTTTATTCGAAGAAGACCAAAAGCCTTTGATCAAATAGCTAAAAACATTCCTGGGTATGTGGAGAGATGGAGCGAATTCGTCAAGAGATATTATGATAGGGAATGGATCCAAGATAAAAATATTCTACCAAGTATCCTAGCCGATGTGAATACTTACAAGGTTCTCTCAGAGTTTAGGAGTAGGGGTATTATTAGTGAAGACGAAGCTGGTACTCATGGGTGGGATCAAATTATAGAGGAACGATTAAGACCTTACGAGATAGTGGAAAAGCACGAGGATAAGTATTACCTCTTCTCTGACCCAACAGTAACGTTCGTATTCCCTAGATACGTTATTGCAAAGGTTATGAATAAGCTAAAGAGTGGAGAGCTAGAGAAGAAGTTAGTGCTGGAGTATTTACGAGTTTTGCGTGACGCGTATTCCAGGTAGTTCTCGGTCTTTTTTGGTGTTGTATTAATGGAAAATATTTCACAACATTATATGCTTTTTAAGAAAAAAGCCTTGGAGGCTTTGAAGAAAGGTGAGTCGTTAACTAAAATTGCCGAAGAATTAGCCAGTATGGATCATCGCGTAATTCCTGAGCTTTTTAGGAAGTATGGTTCAGAACTTGGGAACGTCCTGTGTAAGCTTCTTAAAAATGCTAAGCAATCAGAAAAAAGGAATTTGATCGATGCTATTGTTTCCTTATCAGGGGATATGCCTTTACAAATAGTCTTCTCAATGGCTGATTGTTTAATAGAGAACGAAGACTTCTCTGATGCTGTTGAGTATATTAGGAGTATGTTGAATGGGAGGGACTCGAAGGAAGTATGGGCTTATGTGCAGAATTTACTGGAAAATAGGAACATGTCTCCTATTCTAGCTAAAGTGATTCCCGCTTTAACTCCTGTACTTTCCTCTAAACAAATCATAGTGATCTTAGAAACATTAGGTAAGAATTTGCCGGAATCTGCGTATAAGTGGTATATTCGCGCGATAGCTGAATTATCAGATTTTATTGGTATCAAAAATTCTCTGGAAATGTTATCGAGAGTACTAATAGTTGATAAAGTGAAATTATTGCGTTATTCAGAAACCCTCTTAGCTACTGCAGCGGGGCTGTATAAACTTTACATAACTAGTCGGGATATTCGTTCTCAAATCGTTCAGTTAATCAGAAGCTTCTTCTCTGAGGAACGTTTTCAAAGGATTCTCTTAAGAGGCGCTATGGTGACCGTAGATCATCTGGAGGCAGCGGCTGTTTTCTGGACTATTAAAATGGTGGGAAATCCAGAGAAGTACTATGATCTTTGCTTAGCATCAATAATTCGAGCTACACGTATCCATGGTGATCGTGTATTTGTCGAAGCTTCTGATCTATTAGAGACCTTATTAAAGAGAGAGGGCTTCATCAGAGTTGATCTTCTCAAGAAACTGAGTAGGAGTAAGTATTATAGGATTCGGGAATTAGCAGCTCTAGCCGCTTCTAAGATAGTGAGGAATCATAGAGAAGTTATAGAGATACTGTGGAGATTATGTTATGATAAAAGAAGTTCGGTTAGAAAATTAGCAGTAGCCGGTATACTAGAGATACTAGATGAGTTAAGAGGTGATGAGTATAAGAGATCAGTGATTGCCTTATTAGCTAGTAAATATGCTAATGCTGCTAGATTAGCTCTTTTATCACTGCTTAATAAGAGAGAAGAGGTGGGAAAAGATTTTGTAAGGAAGATTTTGAAAAAGGCTGTTAAAGATCCGAGATCAGCTATTTTGAAAAGCTTGATCGAAGTATTGAGCTTTTTTTGGAATTATCTATCCATAGAGGAATTAGGGGAAATATTAGGAAGAATTGCTGAGTTTTCTCGGGACCGCAAAGAGATTATTGAATCATTAACTATGCTTATAGAGAGCATAGTGTACGAGTTATCTAAGCAAAGTGATAGAGATTCTCTCGATGTTTTAAAGAAGTACTTAGTAGATTCTAAGAGCGTGCCTGTCTCTCTTAGAAAACGGTTTGCAAGAATAATAGAGAGGGAAACTATTAAGACTTCTTAAAACTGGTAATACGCTCTTATCATTAACGCGAATAAGTAACAAGTGAGTAAAATGCCTGTCCAGAAAATTCGCATAGGGAGCAAGGTTATTCAGTCTTCGAGAGAGTTATCTTGGACAAGAATCAAGGAACTATCAGAATTTCTCAAAAAATTTGCTTCTTGGGATCCTGACGAGAAAACATGGAATATTAATTGGCGAATATTCCCTAATATGAGTGTAGCCGAGGAATTAGTTCATTATCTCAGAAATATTGACGCTATATATGCTGAGCAATTAGAGGCGATAATAGATGAACTAAAAAAGGAAGTAAAGAGCTTGGAGATGGCGAATAATGGGTTAAAAATTTTGCCCGTGAACATTGATCCTTATCAAATAATCAAGAGTGAAAATTTCAAAGTTTTTGAGCCTCGAATTGTGAAGGAAAGGAAGACTCTCAAAAGCTTTGGAGAAGTAGAAGTAGTTTATATCTATTTTCCGATAAGAAACATAGTCGAGTTCATTCATAGGAATAGTTATGATGCATTACCAGCACTTCTTAAGAAGTATATTAACCCCGATATTCTTAAGGAGTTCTCTCCAAAGATAAGGATATATCCTATCTCGCCAAAGTTCATTAGAATAGATATTCCCGCTAGCCTTGTTAAAGAATCTTTGATCTACTCCTTGTTAGAAATTGGAAACATCGAATATTATATTGAGGATATTAGTGGAGAGCTTGTAGCGAAGAGACAAGAACTGGGAAGAATTAAAAAACTGCCCACCGGAGATATAAGAATCTTCTTACCTTCTTACGCATTATCGGTTGTTGATAAGCTTCTCAGATCATATGATATAAACTATGAAATAGACTATGGAGTTCCCCTGAAAAGCAGTTTTTCTGAGTATATAAAAGCTGGGAATCTATTCCTAATGGATCATCAGAAAGAGGCGTTAAATGCCTGGCTTAACGCGGGAGGACGAGGCACAATTGTTCTGCCGACCGGAGGAGGTAAAACATTTATTGCTCTCGCAGCTATTGCCGAGAAGAGACTTCCTTCCTTGATTTTAGTACCTAATAAGTGGTTGTTAAACCAGTGGGTTGATAGAATCATGAAATACTTGGGAGTGCCTAGAGGGTTCGTTGGAGTATTTGGTGGAGGTGAACAGCGGATAAGGGAGATAACAGTAGCGACTTATCAATCAGCTTACAAATATATTGAAAAACTATCGGATAAGTTCGCTATGGTTTTTTTTGATGAGGCCCATCATATTCCAGCAAGAACATTTAAGAACGTTGCTTTATTCCTAAGAGCACCGTATAGGATGGCTCTCTCAGCAACACCTAAAAGAAGAGATGGTAACGAAATTCTCTTGTTTAGACTAGCTGGTGGGATAGTTTACAAAGTCTTTTACCAAGACCTTGTGAGAAGAGGGATTCTAGCTCCAGTAGCGATAAGAAAAATCCTCGTCCCCATGCCTGTTGAGCACAAATTGATATATGCTCAGTTGGAGAAGCGTCTTGAAAGAGTAAGTAATGAGATAGAGAAAAGGAGAATAATTAATAAAATGATTGAAGTAGCCAGAGATAATCCTGTAAAAATTGATGTTATAAAAGAACTGGTCAAGCTCCATAAGGATGAGAAAATATTCATCTTCTCGGGAAGTATAAAATTCGCCGAACAAATAGCGAGAGCAATAAAAGGATTAATCCCGACAGCTCTTCTCACATCAAAGGTTGACTCTGGTAAAGAAGAAACCATTCAAAAAGCATTTATTCGAGGGGACTTAAGGTGCATTGTTCTTGTCAAGAAGGCAGAGGAGGGTGTTGATGTAGGGGATGCCTCAGTAGCAATAATTGCTGGGGGATCAAAACAGGAGCGGGAGTTTATACAAAGGGTTGGACGAGTTTTGAGAGGTGGTAAGGGAAAGCTTGCTTGGGTTTACGAAATAGTGACTGAAGACTCTATTGACGAGATGCTTAGCAGAGCTCGAAATTCTAGAGAATTGGTTACGGGGTTGGAGAAGTTTATAAAAGCTAGATTTGGGGTAGATGCTTATCAAGTAATAAGATGGAAAAAACATAGAACAATTAAATAAACAATTAATCCTTTCTTTAAACTGCTTTATAAGTCATTTATATTACGCGAGGTAAGTGATTTGTCAGCTACGAAGTATGTTGACTCAATAGATCTCATAAGGAAATGCCTAAGAGGCAAAAAGCTTACAAAGGACGAGTTTAAAAAAATCATCATTGATGCTCTTAGAGGCAATTTACCAGATGTGGCATTAGCTGCTTTTATTGTTAGACAAGAACTTATGCCCTTTTCTCTTGATGAGATCGCTGATTTAACAATGGCTATGGTGGAGACTGGAAAAGTAGCGGATTTCGGTCCAGATACTGTGGATAAGCATAGTATAGGAGGAGTTCCGGGCAATAAAGTGAGTTTGCTAATTGTTCCAATAATAGCAGCTACTGGGCTGAAGATTCCAAAGACGAGTTCTCGAAGCATAACTACCATAGGGACCGCTGATACAATGGAAGTTCTAGCTCCCGTCGACTTGAGATTAGAGGAAGTTATAGAGGTAGTTAACAAAACTAACGGATGTCTAGTATGGGGCGGGGCTCTTGATATAGCTCCAGCAGATGACCTATTCATAAAAAAGGTAGAAAGTGTATTATCTATAGATCCTATCTCACAAATGCTAGCATCTATTATGGCTAAGAAGGTAGCTATGGGAGTAAGGTACTTAGTAGTTGATATTCCTCAGGGAAAGGGAACAAAAGCTGAGACTATGGATAAGGCTCTTGAACTTGCCCATATGTTTGTTTCCTTAGGAAGAAAACTTGGAGTACAAATAGAAGCAGCAATTACCTATGGAGATCAACCAGTAGGTCACGCAGTTGGCCCAGCCTTAGAAGCTAAGGAAGCACTTACAACTTTGGAAGGGAACATTGTATCGACATCATTAGTCGAGAAAGCCACTGGATTAGCTGGAATATTGCTTGAGATGACGGGGAGAGTACCCCTGGGACGCGGTGAAAATGCTGCGAAGGAGGTTCTATTCTCTGGGAAAGCTTTAAAGAAGATGAAGGAGATCATAGAGGCACAGGGAGGAGATCCGAACGTAAAATCTGATAGTATTCCAGTTGGTCAATATAAGGAGGATATAGAGGCACCGGCGGATGGATATGTAGTATCGATAGATAATAGAGCGATTATGGCTATAGTTAGAGCCGCGGGGGCTCCTCAAGACAAGGGTGCGGGGGTATATTTGCCTAAAAAGGGTGGGAGATACGTGAAGAGGGGTGAGACAATTTTGACAATTTATTCGAATAATGAAGCGAGGCTTGATAGAGCAGTGGCTTTGGCACGTACATTACAACCAATTATTATAGAAGGAATGATACGTAAGCGAATAAGCCAACCAACAATTATTGAGCATTATACCATAGAGAGCTCAGAGGAGGAAGAAGAGGAAAAATGAGTTTTAAATCTCTATTCGGAATTTATTAGCTAACTCGATTGCTTTTTTCTTCACCCTCTCTGATCCCTCATTAGTGGCTTTCATTAACAGTGTTTTGAGGTCATTTCGTGAAATACGCTTTGAGAGATTAAACTCAAGAGTTTCAAGAGTTTTTAGCTGGATTCTCTCTTCAGATTCTATGGCGATCATTAATACTTCCGATAACACGTTTTGAGGAATTTTGTCTTTGAAGACTAACATTATCGTTAATGCGAACTCTTTCACGTCTAGATTATCGCTTCCAAAAGCGTCAGATACTATCTCTACTAGGAAAGACTTGCCCAGGAGATCTAAATTATTTCTTAACGCCCCTAATGCGGAATTTCTTATGTTTGGATTAGGATCAATAATTAATCTTCGAATAATCTCAGCTAGAAAATCGATATCTATTTCGTGTATTTTCGAAACGCTCAAAATCATGCCTAGCAGCAATTTTGTAGTGGGTTTCTCAAGCATTCTTTCCATAAGTTCCATAACTTTCTCTGGCTTCATATTTTCTATTAAGCTAGCTAAAGATATTGCTAGCTCACTAAATTCTAGGGACTCTGAATCAGTACTTAGAGCATCTATGAGAGAAAATAACTTATCCAGATTGACATCAGGAGGAAGATGACGTATCATTTTTGCAGCAGTAATCCTTTTTTTCTCACCTTGTGAGGCTAGAAAAAGCAGCTCTTCCACGGTAGGTTCTAAAGACAAATGTACCACCGAATAAGAGTAGAGTGTTGCCCCCCGAGCCGACGCCTAGTCATCGTAGCGTTACGCCACTCTAGGCGCCCGGAAGCGGGGGGCTAAAATTATATTCTTGAAACCTAAAAATATAATTGTTGATGACGCAGTACGAGCCCATAGAAGTTAGCTCTCTAATGATCTAAAGCATGAAGCTTTGAAAAGTTATGTTGTCTCGTTCAGGATTATTTCGAATAAGACCTCAAACTCTTCATTACTTTTCGTTACCTTTGTATTAGCGATTTTTGGATCCTTGCCCGTCTCCACTTCTAAAAACCCAACAATTGCTCCTGCTATAAGGTTCATTAGACTATTGCTGGCGACGTTGTCTTCACAAAGTAGCCCTTTCAATCGTACAATTCCCCTATTTTCTTCTATCTCAAATCCTTCTGCTCTAAGATCTTCACTAATAAACTCTATCACTAATGCTATCTTCTCAAACGGGCTGCGTGGGACTTTTTCTATTAAGGAATAGTCTTCGGGATATCTTCTAATAAATTCCTTCGCTAAGTTTCTTCCAACATTAAAAGCTACGGTCTCTGTATCTTGGGTAAAGATTTTCGCAAAAACACTTGCAAGAACACAAGCTAAGCGTCTTGAAATTAAACGACGTTTTCTTTCAAGAGTGTTCTTTAGAATCCATAATTTGTATGCGCCTACTTTTCGATCAATAATTAGACCTCTACCTTTTAGAGCCTGTAGATACTTCATTATAGTAAGTCGCGACACTCCTAGTTTCTCAGCTATATCTGATGTCGTGAGACCAATAGTTGATTTCTTCAGCAGCTCTATGATCGCTTTTTCAAGGTTTTTTATTCGAGACATTGGGAAAGCCTCCTCGTATCCTAAGCTCTATATTAATACTTTTTGTGAATCAGAAGTTTTAAATACTAGTGTTTTCAATAATGTTAACATTAGTGTTAAACAGTAATTAGATAACAAAAGTTTATGGCAGGGGTTTACAATGGGTTACGCAATAGAGACAAGAGATCTCGTCAAGAAGTTCGGAGATTTCACAGCAGTCAACCATTTAAACTTGAGAATCAGAAAGGGTGAAATCTATGCTCTATTAGGTCCTAATGGGGCTGGTAAAACAACAACAGTGCGAATGATAATGGGTCTCTTGAAACCTACTTCTGGTGAAATATTTGTTGATGGTATTAGTGTTGTGAAATATCCTGAGATAGCTAAAAAGAAGATAGGATACGTGCCACAGTTTTTTTCCCTCTATGCTGATCTCACAGTATATGAAAATCTAGACTTTTACGGTAGAATTTATGGTCTTTCTCGTGAAGAAAGGGTAAAACGAATTAGGGAATTGCTCGAAATTGTTGAATTATCCGCATATAAAGACTTTTTAGCAGGAAATCTGAGCGGTGGTATGAAGAGAAGACTAAGCTTGGCGGCTGCATTAATTCATGATCCGCCCATCCTAATACTAGATGAGCCGACAGCTGGAGTCGATCCTCCACTCAGAAGAGCGTTTTGGAGACTGTTTGTGGATTTAAAAAAGGAAGGAAAAACTATCTTAGTTACGACACATTATATGGATGAGGCGGAAAAAGCTGATAGGATAGGGCTTATAAGCAGAGGAAAACTCGTTGCTGAAGGCACACCGAGAGATATCAAGAGGATGGTCTATGGAGGAGATGTTGTTAGGATAGTATTCAGGAGTTATGACACAGTATATAGGAGCATTAAAGAGTTGCCCACTGTAATGAAAATTATCGACCACAAGGTAATCGATAAGGCTAGAGAAGAAATAATAGTTGTGGTTAAGGACTTCGGCACGAGCTTGCCAGAGATAACCGATTTTCTAAAGTCTTCTGGTGCCGAACCATTACTAATAGAGCCCGTCCCAGTTACTCTAGAGGACGCATTTATAGCATTAGCAACGAGGGCAAAAAATGTTTGAGAAGCTAATAGCGGTAGTGGTTAAAGAGTTTAAACAACTAATACGGGATAAAAGAACAATTGCTCTCGTCATAGCACTCCCCCTCTCTATTATGTTATTGTTTGGGGTTGCGTACAGTGGGAACCCTCGGGACGTAGCTGTTGCTCTGGCTATCGAAGATTCTAGTCCTTTTTCTCAAATAGTAGTAGAGCGTATAATGGCTTCTGAAACCTTTAAGGTGGAATACGTTCTAGACAATCTTGAAACAGCGAAATATTATGTTGAAAAAGGAATCGTTAAAGCTAGTATCGTGATTCCAGAGGATTTCTCGAAGCGTTTGATGATAGAGGGTAAGGCTAGCGTAGTTCTAGTTCTTGATCCGGCATGGATGAATATTCCAGCCGCTGTGCAAGCGGAAGTAAGCGAAATAGCTGCCAAAGCTTCGGAAGATATCACTAGGGAGCTTTATCGGAGGTATGGCGAAATAAGGGTGGTTTCAATAGATGTTGTGCCTCTATACGTTAGAGGGAACCTCAAGATAATCGATATCGTAGGGCCAGCAGTAATGGGAATTATGGTTCAGCAAGTCCCCCTCACCCTAGCTGCTATTTCAATAGTTCGTGAGAGGGAAAAAGGGACACTTGAAAAACTTCTTACTACTCCCATTGGTAAACTAGATCTGATTTTCGGAAAACTTATACCCTATGCTTTGGTGGGAATTCTAATAGGTATTATTGAATTATATATAGTGACAGAAGGGTTTGGGGCCATTAATTACGCGAATCTGTTCGATATTTTGATAATAACTTTTGCATTAGCTCTGGCTTCTCTCGGAATCGGAATGATCTTCTCTATAGTGTCCCGTAACCAATTACAGGCGATGCAATTCAGTACGTTCTTTCTCATAATGTCTTTCTTATTCTCTGGTTTTCTCCTTCCGGCAGAGGGTATAAGGCCGGAGGTTCGAGTAATAGTCTATTTAATGCCTTTATATTATTTCTATGATGGAGCTGTAGGGCTTATTTTAAGGGGTACAAGGCTCAAAGAAGTCCTTTTCTCCGTTTTACAACTTGTTTTTTATGCAATAGTAACTCTGGCAATTAGTTTCTTACTTCTCTCAAAGAGGATAGAATAGGACTAAGGTGTTCTTCATGAATCAAAGGACTAGGATCGTTGCTCTGATACTTTTCATCTTGACTGCATCACAATTTTTTGGCATAGCCGTAAGTAAGCCAAAAGTGGTCTATGCCTATTCAAAAACTAATTCGGCTCGATCATTGCTATGGTATAAAAAGAGTTTAGTACTGGATGATGCTTTCTGGGTATACGCGGTTACAGAGGTTAATATCTCAGGAATCAATATCCCTGCAGGAACAACAGCTTTCATAGTTATTTTGAAGAACGAGGGTGAATATCTTATAGAGAACGTCACTATAGATTTCGAGGCGATTAAGAAAATTGGAGAGTGTAACGAAACAACGAAATACTACAATGATACAGTTCCACCAAACTATTCCCTAGCATTCGCTTTTCGAATATCTCTCTTCGACAATGCTAGTCTATCAGAATATGATTTACCCATGGAAGTGAAGTATTATTCATTAGGTAGCGAGGTCAAGTATACACTGATAGTTCCCGTAGCCGTAACTGGTTACCCATTGATAAAGATCCATGCTGCACCGCTTTACATATCTGACGAGGGAATATATAACTACACAGTAATTGTTAGAAACATAGGTACTGCGCCTGCTAGACACGTTACTGTGGCACTAATCGGGTATCCTCCATATGTAAGCGTAGTGAGTGATGATTGGTATGATATAGGAATTCTCAAAGCGGGTGAAAATGAAACAGTAACGTTTCAGTTATATATCACGGAATTACCAGTCTCATCAATTCTCTTTGTAGTAAATGCGACTTTCATGGATCAAAGAACTAATCAAATCTATTCCGTGGCCGAGGCGGTTCCAGTAATATCTACGGAGAAGCCTCATATAGTTCTGGTAGCATCATCATACACGCCTACAACAGTTTTTCCAGGAGACAAGTTTGTCAGAGTAATAATCACTCTCGCGAACCCAACATCTAAATTCCTGGAAGATGTCAATATCGAGTTGATCCTGCCCGAAGAAATAGAAGAAAGTTATGTGGGTTCAACGAAATTCTCGATCGGCACGATGATGCCTGGTAGCTATACTCAGGTTACTTTTTACATTAACGTACGGGAGGAAGCGAGTCCTGGAATGTATAATCTTGGACTTAACGCTACATTTAGAGGAGGTTACAATTTCTTCGCAATACCTATTCTTGTGAAAGAAAAGGCAAGATTCAAGGTGGTGAGTATTGATCCACAGATATTAAGAATTGGAGCAAGAGGAGTTAATCTCAAAATAACAATGAAAAACGTAGCTAGGGTCGATGCTGAGGGAGTGTATCTCCAACTTATGGGAGGAACAATAATTAAAGGAGAGGTAATAACCTATATCGGTAAGGTATCTGCTAATGAGGAGTTCACGGTAACATTCTCTATAGACATAGCTGAGAATGCCCCAACGGGCTATGCTACATTGGATCTCAAGGTTTCTTGGACGCAAGAAGATAGGGTCTTATCAGATATCTATAAAATAAGAGTGTATCTCTCCCCAAGATTAGCCTCTTCTTTTGCACTAACTATTGGAGTGCTCTCCTTGCTTTCAATAATTCTTCTCATACCGATCGTTAGAACGTACATACTAAAGCGTTGGAAAGTGGAGGAGGGATAATTGTGTCAAGAAAATGGTTCATATCTATGCTTTTCTGTGCTCTTATCTTAATAAGTAGCGTGGCTATCTTTTCTAATGATCACAGTACTTGGAGTAGCAAACAAGGACTTAAGATTGTTGAGAGGGAAAAACTCTTAACCAATTATTCCAACGAGAATGTATCCACGCAACAATTAATTCCAAAAAGTGCTAGTTTGAGTAGCGTACAGGGTCGGAACAACACTATAGATCTCTACAATGGCTCGATATCCGTTAATTGGCTTATCGGACCGGCAAAGAGAATTTCCAGTATAGCGACTTCTGGTAATATAATTATTTTAGGAACCGATAAAATTGTCTCAGCAATGCGGTTTGATAATAAGGTTCTCTGGAGAACGTTCAGTGGGGAAATCAAAGAGATAAGATGTTTTGACATAAATAATGATGGTGTCGAAGAGATTGTTGCTAGTGACTTGAATGGAAACCTATTATATATTAATGCCTCGAATGGTGAAGTATTACGTAACATAACCTTTAATACTAAGATTCTTTCTTTTTCAGAAGCTAATCTTGATAACGATGGGGCTTTAGAAGTAGCTATCCTTTTAGCTAATAACACCATAGTCATGCTTGACTATGATAAGGTTCTCTGGAAAAAACAGTATTCACTGAACATAACTCTTCTTTACAGCTCGGATATAGACTACGATGGGTTTAGCGAAGTAGTTCTGGCTTCGATGAGTGGAACAGTTTTAGTGGTTAAAAATGGATTAGATCTATGGAGCTACTACATTAATGAGCCAATCTCTCAGATTAGTACTGGCAATGTT
>Ga0180301_10000370_pt1 | contig 35024 bp, 38 predicted proteins | sample GuaBasSediGuay16_FD_121797 | JGI IMG/M metagenome (GOLD analysis project Ga0180301, IMG submission 121797) | Subseafloor sediment microbial communities from Guaymas Basin, Gulf of California, Mexico - Guay16, Core 4569-2, 12-15 cm | ecosystem: Environmental > Aquatic > Marine > Hydrothermal... | reverse complement strand
AGCTAGGTCAAAGGGGTCGGGCTTAGGCCCCGATGGCGTAGGCCTGCGTGGGTTCAAATCCCACCCCCCGCACCACACCCCTCCATTCTTCGCGCATTCAATTAGCTTCGAGAGCTGCTCCTCGATCAGATCCTCTAGAAGTACATGCACCCGCTCTATAACCTTGCGGTTGCTCATGCTTCTAGACCTCTTACGTCCAGAGCTCAGGTCGTGGAACTCCTTAACCAAATAGTAATGATCCCTGGCACTTCTTAACTCGATAGAACATGTTTTTCGCCATATCTGTTCCCCCGTTCACACAATTGAGTTTTGAAGGGAGCAGAACATAGCTGGGGAAACGTGGAGGAGTTAAGAATTCTTGGCACTGGGGGGATGTAGACCCAGTCAAGGCTAGGCAGAGTCGTACCTTACCTTCATCTTGATAATAATGCGTTTTCCATAGACTTCGTACTTCATAACGGTGAATTGCTTAAAGTCCTCCAGTTCGCGGCTGTAGTGAAGTTGAAGCATGGACTCCAACTACTCGAACAACGAGACAAATTTCTTCCCGACCTTGGAGCCGAGAACCATGAAGAGCACAACAAGCAGTGGAGAGAGCGGTTCAGCATGTGAGAAGCTCCCGTTTTCTTGACCAGCTCAACGTTCTCGTCAACGATCACAACGCTGAGAACATCACCTTCGTAGCTCTTAACGACCGCCGCTTTTTGACGTTACCTAGGTACTGGGGCAACATTCTTCAGCTTGTTTGCATGACTTCTCAACTCATCAGCGGGGATCCTCTTCGCACGCTGTGGGCATATCATTATATAGTCCTTAGAGAAGGGTTGTTTTCCTATTTTTACAGAGATTCTCTATGCACTCGATACCTAGCTCGCTGATATAGTAGTCCAGGTTCGTCACAAGGTCGTTAAGCTTGGATATAGAAACCACTGCAACTCCATCTACAACAGGTATACCCACATCCTTCAACAACACGATAATAGGTACGAAGCAATTTGGACGGTTTATCTCCCTAAATTGATGTATGAGGCTGTAGCAGCGCTTGGCTAGCACTTCGACCCTATTGCGATGTTTCGCTGCCACGCTACGGATAGCGCTTAAGCTGTGTCTAACCTTCTTCCACGACTTGCACTCGACAACAAGCCCTACACGGTTTGATATGGCAAGTACGTCCACCTCGTAGTGCTTCCCACGTCCACGGATCCTAATGTTGCGGTAAACATTCATGTTATTTGCACTTAGTACTCCTGCTACAAACTCCTCAAACTCGCGCCACTCTATAACGTCGACTAGGTGTAGCGGGTTCAACCCGATCGCCGATAGCATCATTGCGAAGCAGGCTCTATTCTTGATCACAAATCCTCTACCAGTATCTTCAGCACAGCCTTGCTCAGCCGCAGTAGACACTATAGCACTGAGACCTGGAATCAAGTTTAGCGATTGTACTACGAAGCCTTTCTCTAGCTCTTTCTTAAGGAGCTCTACGGAACTGCGCAAGCTATGCCACCTTTCCACTACATAACAGCGATAGAATAGCTTAAACAACATTTGTTATCGAAATCAAACATCGTAGCTCACGCTAGATCTAATTCCGTTGTTAGCATAGGCATGACGATGTTGAGCATTAAGTATTATGTTCTCTGTCCTCAGAACTAGGAGGTTTCAACGTATTCGAGAGTCCTAGCAATAGTACTACTGCTAGGACGTATATGTATGAGGAGATTCTGCGATCCCATAACCTTCGAGTTCACGATATCGATATTATGTGAAAGTGCATTTCCCGAATTAATCCCTTTCTTAGCTTAATGATCTTTGATACGCATAATAGGTGCTAAGTTTTACGCTGAGACCCCCTCCTCTTTTCTTCTATTAGTCTTTTGCATACCTCTACGGTTTTAAATGCATCCTCTGCATATGCATCAGCACCTATGCTCCTTGCAAATTCCTCTGTTACAGGCGCCCCCCCAACAATTATCTTCACTTTGTTTCTTAGACCTTCTCTTTCAAGGGCTTCAACAACGTTTTTTATGTTCATCATGGTTGTTGTTAAAAGCGCTGATATTCCTAGTATATCCGGTTGATACTCTTCAACAGCTTTGACAAACTTCTCCGGAGGCACGTCAACACCTAGATCAATAACTTCAAAATTGTTTGCTTCTAGAACTGCTGCGACAAGGTTTTTCCCTATATCATGTATATCACCATAGACAGTTCCTATAATAACTCTCCCTATAGGTTTCAATCCTTTATTAGATTGGGACAGCCTCGGCTTAAGCATGTTCATAACCTCTTTAAATATCTCTGCAGCCACTACGACTTCTGCGATGAAGTACTCTTCTCTTTCAAATCTTTCACCAACGATCTTCATACCTTCTGTAAGACCTTTCATTATTATATCTACAACATCTACTCCTTGGTTCAGGGCTTCCTCTACATACCTTAGGGTGTTCTCCAAATCTAAGTCAGCTAAACTATCCCTTACCTTTTCAAGAATGTCATCACTCATAGAGATTTCACCCTACGAAGCGTTCCTTGTTTGTAGGCACGCAATGCTTTCGCGGAGTAGCGGCGCCGACAACATATGTATACTTGATAAATATTAAGTCCTTGTATGTGGCGGGGTCTCCCTACAAAATGCCTATCAAGGTAGAGATATCTCAGTTATAGGACCTGTGATTACTTTAAAATGCTGTTCCTACGCCTCTATTCAACTGTGACCCATTATCATAATTCCTTCTCGAGCTTTCAAGTTCAATATCTTGTAGTTCAATGTAAACCCTAGCATAAGTAAACCCAATATCACTATGAAGAACTTTGTTCCTATAGGCATCCCAAGCTCAATGTCGTTTCAAAATAACGTCTTCAGTTTGTGCATAAGGTGTCTGCTTACCTTCGTAGACAACCATAACCTCATTATATTCATACTCAACAAATGCTTGTATTGCTTTGTCTTTCCTCCTATACTGGATTTTAACCGATGAATCAGGGTATTATGTACACATAAACCTAAAGTATAGCCCCGTCAGCCATCGCTAAAGCCACCTTCTACTCTTTGTAACTATCAGAAATCTTCTTGATAATACATTTTCCCGAGGTACGGATATCTGTAAAGTGGTATCCTGACACCATAACGATTTAGCTTCTTAATCTTGTTTACATATCAACACTATTTTGTCAAACATTATGAGTTAAATCTCTAGAATTATGATGTTCTATTGAATTCATTGGTCTAAACCAACATCGGGACAATGCATAGGTGAAGGTATGACACTAAGATACTATACGAATACATTGAATGGGTTACATAAGAATAGGACTTCAAAATATTAGGATGGTTCTATTCCTAGACAATATCTGTAACAAGCTTGAGCAAGATACTCAATATTCTCTAGAGGTGTTGGCGGATGCACCTCTATGTGTATCATAAGCCCTCCGTCCTCTATGTTCAACGTGTTGACAACATTCTGTATATGTTTGTAGATCTCATCTTTTGACCCATAAGGGATGAGCTTTTGTCTATCGATATCTAGGTCTACACATACCTTACCTTTGAGTTTAGTTGAAATATTATCTATTCCATTAAGATCTTGAATATTGAGTATGTCAATTCCCGCTTCAAGAATTACATCAAATAGAGGCACGATCAAACCGTCGCTATGGAAGTAGACTAAGGAACCCATAGATTTCACTTCTTCAAAGAATTTCTTGTAATAAGGTAGGAAATACTTCCTTAGGTATTCAGGTCTTATAAATGGACTCTTCTGAGTGCCTAAATCCTCTAGAAATGTAACAACGTCTATTCCTTTGCTATACCTTTTAGCTATCTTCAACAACCCGTATTGATATTCTGCAATCTTGTTCAACGCTATTAAAAATCTTTTGTCACCTCTACGAATAGCCATCATCAGCTTGTTTATAGGTATCACGTCCATAAGTTTTTGAAATAGGAAGTGATGTAAACTAAAAACAACTAATCTTCCTTGCTCTCTCAACTTGTCGAAATAATCAAAGAGTTCTTCCCATGATAACATGGGTTTGGGGTCTGCATATCCTAGGGGATAGCCTTCTTCTGGATCTGGTAAAGTCCAAGTGTATACCTTGTCCAGATCATCTAATGGATATTGATGAGGATGAGGGCCAAGACCTGCTATTCTGTATCTCCACACAGTTCCAAAAACATCTTTCACAAGTCTTTCTTCATGATCTTCATACAGATTTTTAGGTATGTTATCTAGCTTTATTTCGTTTGGATCATAATCTGGGAATGCCAGAGGGTAACGCTTAATTATTTCGATAAGTTTCTCTTGATGCAAATAAAACATTGCTCTAGTCAACACAATCCTACAAGGAATAAAACTTGGTTTTAAGAACTTAGCAGCCTTAATTAAATTCTCTCTATACATACGTCGAAAAGTTCTTAAGTCAAGATCATTTCTAGTCAATATCATGATGCTACACCTGTCTCTGCAAAGGAAATGCTTATTTTAGGATTATTTATAAACTTTATTTACACCACGTTCATTGGTTGACTATTTGCATTTAGGTTAAGACATTCAAGAAATTCCTATTCACAATAGTTGATTTGGAGGTGCTTGTGGCGCCGCGGCCGGGATTTGAACCCGGGTCACGGGCTCGACAGGCCCGCATACTAGGCCGGGCTATACTACCGCGGCGCTACCAGTCTCAGCACTTCTGAGCGGGGATAAAAAAGTGTTGTAGTTTTTGTGGAAGCGATATGAAAAGTTTTGAACAACGCTCTCCGACATCAAAATTTGAACTAGATGTGCTACCATCTAAGGTTGTCGTCTTAAGGCACTGCGTTCGCGATGATGTTTCTGGAAGGTATTTGAAGACGACTTCATCTTTAAGACTCTAAGCATTGACTGTAATTCGTTGTAAAACTCCGAAATGCTTCTTGGATCAAGCTCCCTCTTCAGGTATAGTTCCCATAGCCTATCCCAACAGTTGAGAATCGTTGAGGAACCATCGAATATATCCACTAAGCGCTCAACAGCGTCGTCGAGAAGTTCTATGTTCCACCCGCCACGCTTCTTCGCGATATCCGCCTCAGGTAGGTTGAGAGCCGCTGCCAGATTCTCAACAAGTGCTGAGAGCAGCTGATATAAAGACTCGAGGCACTGTCTCGAAGTTTCCTTAGTGAGTTCGCTGCATCTGCTATGCTTGTTGAGGGCGGTCTCTATAGACGTGATAATGTTGCCTAGCTCCATTTAATCCCCAGCATTTTAGCCTCAAGAGCATTTTTATCTGGCTTTGCAGTAATGGGTTCTGTGAGGTGATAATGAGATGAGTATAACGTACGCTGAGTTAGGTCAGTTGAAGAGCGGAAGCTATGTAGTTATAGATGGAGAACCTTGTAGAGTAGTGGAAGTATCGCGAGCAAAGACGGGGAAACATGGTAGCGCTAAAGTACATTTAACAGCGATATGTCTTTTCAGTGGTGCCAGGAAAACCCTTGTGGGACCAGTAGGTCAGCGTGTGGAAGTGCCGATGATCGAAAAGAGAACTGGACAGGTAACCGCGCTGATAGGAGATCAAGTTCAGATAATGGATCTCGAGACTTTCGAAACGTTTGAAGTCGATAAGCCGAACGATCCTGCAGTGGCTAATAAACTAGGTCCTGGTAAGGAGGTCGAGTATTGGGTAGTGATGGACAGGCGGATGATCGTCAGGGTTAAGGAGTAGCGCTATGAGGTTCTTGTCGGAGCTAAAAGGAGCAATTCTCAGTTTTATCAAAGGTAAGGAACCTTACGAGGTTGCGGTAGAGAACTTTGTCAAAGAGTTGCAGAAGGCGCTGCTCAGAGCAGATGTCAACGTAAAACTTGTTTTCAGTTTAACTCGCAGCATAAAGGAGCGAGCTTTAAAGGAGTCTCCGCCTCCCTACGTATCGCGACGCGAATGGTTCATAAAGATAGTCTATGAGGAACTCTCTAAACTTTTTGGAGGAGATAAGACCCCGAACATATTTCCGCCGAAGACTCCATGGGTGATACTGCTTGTAGGAGTTCAGGGTTCAGGGAAGACAACATCAGCAGCTAAAATAGCGTATTTGTATAAGAAGTACGGTTATCGTCCTTGTCTCGCGACGGTAGACACCTATAGACCGGCTGCATACGAGCAGTTGCAGCAGTTAGCCAACGCGATCGATGTGCCCTTCTGCGGTGATCCTAATTGTAAGAACCCCGTCGATATAGCCAATAAGTGCCTGGAGAAGTTTAGAAAACTAGGATGTTCAATAATAATAATAGATACTGCAGGTAGACACGGTTATGGAAATGAGCAAGCTCTTCTCGAGGAGATGAAAGCACTAGCGGACTCGATAAAACCCGATGAAGTTGTTATGGTGATCGATGCTGCCATGGGTCAGAAGGCGTACGATCTGGCCAAGAGATTTCACGATTACACCCCCATAGGGAGCATAGTAGTGACAAAGCTTGACGGTAGTGCGAGAGGAGGGGGAGCTCTATCGGCGGTTGCAGCTACAGGTGCAACGATAAAATTTGTAGGTACTGGAGAAAAAATACCTGAAATAGAGGTGTTTAACCCAAGGAAATTCGTTGCACGCCTTCTTGGACTAGGAGACTTGGAATCCTTAATAGAGAAACTGAAATCTCTAGATATAGGAAGAGCAGTAGAAAAGAGAATGTCGCATGCAATCGCAAGCGGAAAATTCACGTTGAGGGATCTATATGCGCAGATCATAGCGCTGAGAAAACTTGGGCCCCTTAGAAAGATTCTGCAGATGATCCCTGGACTCTCGCTATTACCTATATCAGACGACCAGTTGAAGTTGAGCGAGGAAAAACTTAGAAGATGGATAGCAATAATGGACTCTATGACTATGGAGGAGCTCGATAAACCTTCAATAATTGACAGAAGGCGGATGGAGAGAATAGCAAGGGGATCGGGGACAAGTATTGACGAAGTACGAGAACTATTGAAATACTATCAAATGATGCAGAGAATGTTGAAGCAAGTTAGGAGAAGACGCAAAGTAAGGATTCCCGGTCTTGACTTCCTCAAACTAACTTAGCGTTTCCGAAACAGTACCTTCAAGAAATATTGAACGATCGTAGGTGCGGAGCGTTGAACACGATTCTACACAAAACTATCAAGATTCTAAGCAGGTATCCTCTCTGTGATCGTTGTTTAGGTCGTTTATTTGCGGAACTTGGAAGAGGACTAGACAACAGTGAGCGAGGACGATCTCTGAAGATAGTTGCCTTGATGCATCTACACGATTTGATGAGGAAAGGCGAACTCTCTATAGACGACATGAGCAGTATATGTGGAAACATGGGCCCTGAATATGAGCCCTTATGCAGTGCCCTTGGTATTAAAGATGTTAGCTACAATAAGTGTCATATCTGCGGAGGTAACCTTGAGGAACTTATACATAGGTACAGCAAGGAAGTTGCCGAACTAGTTCTAAGGGAGAAAGTACGTAGATTCTTGATCGGCGTAAAATCGTTAAAAGAGATCTCAAAAAGAGAACGTGAAATAGCAGAAGAATTCGGAATCGATACGTGGGAGTCTGTGAAGAGTGAGCTGAAGAGAGTCATAGGTAAGCACGTTCGTGATGTGACGGGGGCACAACCCGACTTTGAAGAACCGGAAGCAATATTCATAATAGACGTTGACAAAGGGATTACTGTTGAGAGACCTTCTATCCTTATCCTAGCAGATTACATAAAACTTGGTAGGGGAATTTCACAGATGCCGTGGGTAACAAAGGAGGGAGGTAGGAAGTATCCTCTTTCTGTTTATGACGCATGCTCTAAACTAGCTTCGGTATACAACGGTTCGGATATCGTTATCCATGCCGCGGGAAGAGAAGACGTGGATGTACGTATGCTTGGAACAGGAAGATCTCTTGTAATAGAGATTAGGCAGCCTAGACGTAGAGACGTAGATCTAAAATTGGTAGAGCATGTACTTAACGAGTACACTAAATGGCTAAGGTTCAAAGTGTATACATATGTTAGGAGGGAGATAGTGAGAAGAATTAAGGAGTCAGGGAGAACTAGTTACAAGATCTATCGTGCACTTGTGGTTGTCAGTAAAAGGATAGAGATGGACGACATGGAAAGATTAGAGAAGTTCTTTCATAATAGAGAAATCGTGCAGCGAACGCCAAGAAGAATTCTCAGAAGAAAGAAGGACGTTGTGAGAATAAGAAAGGTTTTCGAAGTTAAAACTAGAAAGCTTTCTGAGCACGTATTTGTGGCGTTGATAAGATGCGAAGGTGGATTGTATGTAAAGGAGCTTGTCGATGGTGATGGAGGAAGAACTGCACCTAGCTTTGCTGAAGTGCTAGGCTCTCCGAGCTATTGTGCTGAACTTGATGTACTCTACGTTCATAAACAGATATAGACTAGTCTTAAAAAGCTTAAGAGTGTGCTGCATAGCAGATGTGTGCTGTAAGGTGTAAACCTTGGTAAAGCCACCACACGGGTTTAGACATCGTACAAGGAAGCTATTAAGAAAGCACGTACGTGAGCGAGGAGCGGTTCCACCTCTGAGTAGAATTATGATTGAGTACAAGGAAGGCGATAGAGTTTATATAGTTACGGATCCTGCTGTGCATAAAGCTATGCCTCATCGGAGGTATCACGGAAAGGTAGGTGTAGTTGTTGGTAGGAGAGGCAGAGCCTACATAGTGCATGTGAAGTTAGGGAGGAAGATCAAGACGCTCTTCTTGCTGCCCGAGCATATGAGACCGGCGTTTCCTCTCGAGGAAAGGATAGCAAACATGACTAAGAAGTACCTAGAACTCATAGAGAGATCCAAGGAGAGTCGCAAGATTATGATGAAGGTTCTCAACGAGATTAAGAAAATCCAAACCACCGGTTAAGGGAGCAACGAGTTGCCTTACGAGATCTTAAACTATGTAGAGCTCTCCATACCGCAAGTAAAGAAGTTGTTGGAGGCAGAGATAAAGAAGGGAGACAAGGTCTCTGAACTTATACAAGTAGTATATGAGTATGCTAAAGAGCTTTCCCACTGTCCTGAAGACTCTGCAGAGAAAATAATGGATGAACTCGTCAATATGGGGTTTAAGAGAATAACAGCTGCAATGATCATAAATATTAGACCTAGGATTGTAGACGAGCTCAGACCATTGTTAGTGTTTGAATCAGAAATACCTGAGGAGGAGGTTCTTAACAAAGTGTTGGAATTACTCGATAAATACTGTCCGCTCGAAAAGTAGCCCATATGTATTTATTAAAAAACAGTAATCTACAATTCCGTGGGGGTTTCTAAATTAGGAGATAGGGGTTGCATGCTAGTGAGGCCCAGAGGGCAGAGCCGAAGGCATAGGCATGTTCGTGTAAGGGACGAGTTTGCAATAGTTTTAGATTATATGCCCTTCGGCAACCCGTACGACCGCCATGTTCAACATCGTTCACGTCCGGTGGCGCAGGCATTAGGTACGAAATTCTTCGCACTCGTGGAGATACTTCCACTCAAGAATATGCCTCTGAACATAGGTGAGAGGGTTCCTATAGCTCCTCAGCCAGAACTGCCGGGGCATCCGGTAGCGGATAGGTTAAGCTATAATGAACTATCGTCTGTAGCCAAGACCAATTTAGCGAAGTTTTTGAGAGACATAGTTATTGAGAAAGAGAAGGTGTTTGTTGAGTTTTTCAACGTCGCGAAACCCATAAACATAAGGCTTCATAGTCTTGAGCTTCTTCCTGGAATTGGTAAGAAGACATTGAAGATAATATTGGAAGAACGTAAAAAGAAATCATTTGAGTCTTTTGAGGAAATTCAGGCGAGAACTAGAATTAATGACCCGGTGAAACTTATTGTCGATAGGATAATACTTGAACTGCAGGGTCAAGAGAAATACTATATTTTCGTTGAACCTTATCCTGATAGTCCGGGGTTCGTAAAACTAAATTATCTTGACTACCTGTATAAGTTAACGAACTATGACAAGCCTTGGTAGTCCACCCATCAATTCAAAGAAAGAGCTTGTTCTCTGGACAAAGAGAGCTCTAGAGTATCTTGGAGTAAGACCTAGCAAAAAACTCGGTCAATCGTTTTCTGTGGATCCAAATATGTTAAAGACAATAGCTGATGTATGTTGTAAAGAGGGCGAATTCGTAGTTGAAATAGGGTCAGGGCTAGGTGCTCTCACCAGAGCCTTGCTGTTAAAAGGTGTCGAGGTTCTTGGTATTGAAATGGACGAGAGGTTAGCGCGCTTCGCACACAGAGTACTTAGTAATGATAGCAGGGTGCACATAGTTGTGGCTGATGCTAGGAAGTTCTTGAAACATGTGCAAAGCAGCGTAGTAGGCAACGTGCCTTACTGCATTACGTCAGACCTCATAATAGCCATCTCTAAGAGTAGTAGTCCGCGAGCATGCATAACTGTTCAGCTTGAGGTGGCGCATCGTCTAGTTGCAAGACCAGGAACAAAGAATTATGGTAGGCTCACAATAATAACAGACTACTTATTCAAAAAGAAGCTCGTAAAGACATTTCCACCTGCATCTTTTTACCCAGTACCAGAGGTTTCCTCGGCGCTCGTGTTTATGGAGAGAGTAAGGGAGTTCGACAGAACAGCTGCGATGTTAGAGAATATCACTAAATGTCTTTTCACCTCTAGGAGGAAAAAGGTTAGAAAGGTACTAGCTAGGTGTGTAGGTAATTGCAACGGGATACCGGTAGAAATACTGGAGAAAAGAGTGTACGAGCTCGGTCTAAACGACTTGCTCTTGATCGTTCGTACGTGCCTTTGACAAAAAATGTTAGCAGAGTGCCCGACTACTACCACGGTACTGAATTAATTATTGTAGGAGATACGTACGAGCCTGCAGAGGATAGCTACGCGATTCTCGAAGTAGTCCACAACTTAAGTCTTCCGGCATCGAAGGATAAACCTAGGATGTGCGCAGATATAGGTTGCGGTTCCGGTATACTGACATTAGAGCTCTGTTTCCTATGTAAAGAGGTTATAGCTATTGATCTGTCACCCGATGCGGTTGCATCAACTTCTATCAACATGAAGAATAGTGTTGGTAAACACAAGTGTTTATGGCATGTAGTTCAAGGAGATGGTGTGGCTAGCTTAAGGCGGGAAGAGTTATTCGAAGTTGTATTGTTTAATCCTCCTTATCTTCCAGTTCGAGATGCTGGTTGGGCAGGAATAGCTTGGAGCGGAGGTTACGAAGGAATAGAAGTATTTCTTAGGATTTCAAGAGATGTCTATAATGTTTTGGACTACGGAGGGAAATACGTATTCCTGCTGAGTTCCCTCGGAAACGTGAGTAGAGCTATCACTGAGTTAAGAAACATGGGATACGATGTAGTTATGAGATCAGTGCAGAAGTTCTTTTTCGAGGAACTATACGTTTACGAGGCGAGTAAAGTTGCTTAGAGTTGTGCTAGTTGAGCCTGAAGGCGAGATAAACCTAGGCTTTATACTGAGGCTATGTCGTAACTTCGCCGTTAGAGAACTTTACCTAGTTAATCCGCGCATCGATCCTTTCTCCGAAGAAGTTAGAAGGTTCGCTGCCCGTGGAGCAGAGTTTATCGATCGTAAGCGTGTGATCGTTGTAGGGAGCTTGAGTGAAGCACTGCGTGGTGTCGAGGTTTCTGGGTGTACTACAGCCTTAGTGAGTAGCGGTGGTGATGTGCTCAGGCATGCACTGTCCATAGAGGAATTTGTTGATATTGTTAAGAATAGAGAGAAAGTGGCGCTGGTGTTTGGGAGGGAGAGTGTCGGTTTAACACGTGAAGAACTGTCCACGTGTACTTACACCGTTCACATACCCGCTAACCCCGAGTACCCCACGCTGAACCTAAGCCACGCTGTAGCTATAGCATTATATGTGTTCTATAAGCATACTGCGTATCGATCAAGTTCTATGCTCAAAGTATCTAGAGCTAGTGAAGCTGAGCTCGGTATACTCGAAAAGTATATAGTAAGCGCATCGGAGTATGCAGGTTCTGATGATAGACAGAAGGAACAGATGAAGTTAGTGTTACGCAGACTTGTGAACTGTTATCCGCTCTCCAAGGCTGAGGTCGGGGTCCTAACACTATTCTTTAGAAGAGCTGCCGTAGCTCTTCGAGAATTCCGGCATTTGGTTAAGGAAAGTGACTTGTAGGAGCAGCGAGCAAAGCTTTAAAGTACGGTAATGAATTCAGAGTCGCTGGGGTATACGTTATGCCTCTAAGGCCTGCCAGATGCTATACACATCAAGAGAAGCCCCCATACACAAGGAAGGAATACATACACGGCGTGCCACCTCCAAAGATAGTTAAGTACGTTATGGGTAATCCACACATAGACGCAGATACCGTTGTAGTTTTAATGGCATTAGAGAAAGCTGCTGTAAGGCACAATGCGCTCGAAGCTGCGCGACTCATGGCATCTAAATATCTTAGCACAACCATTGGCGACCAGAACTTCATGCTCATAATAAGAACATATCCGCACCATGTGATACGCGAGCATAAGATGATGGCATTTGCCGGTGCAGACCGACTACAGGAGGGTATGCGCCTAGCTTTTGGTAAGCCCGTAGGGACAGCAGCACGTGTAGATATGGGTACAGAGATCATAGAAGTACGCGTCAAGTCTAACAACATAGAACATGCTAAAGAGGCTCTACGCAGAGCAGCATCAAAACTTCCTGTAAAAACTAGGATTGTCATTAAGAAGCTTGCCAAGGCAAGTTGATGATATGGTTCGTACAGATAAAGGAGTTGCAGAGTTTTGCAAAAATTATGAGTTCCGAACTGACTATATATGTGAAGTGGTTAAGAGAAGGCAGTGCAGAAAGATTCTAATACAGCTTCCTGAAGGTTTTTTAAGATGTATTCCCTTCCTGTACAAAGAGCTTAGCAGATGCGTAGAGAGTGTAGAGATTCTCTTTTCATTGAATCCCTCACACGGTTCTTGTCTATTGGACGAGCTAGGTTCTAGAATTTCTGGCTCGGATTTATTGGTCCACATAGGGCATGTAGAGTATCCAAACTATACTCCTGCAATACCAGTCTTGTTTATACCTGCTGAATACACGGGGGTCCACAATCTTAGGTTTGAGAGAATTGTAGACTATATCAGAACTAAGAATGTGCAGAGCGTGTTAGTGTTAACTACATCTCAGCATGCAGAGCTTTCTCGATGGCTAGTCGAATTTCTAAACACCAAGGGATTTAGAGCGGAGTACGGGGGCATCGTAACGGGCTGTCTTGTTCCTAAGATACCTAAGGATATAGATATTACCCTTGTGGTAGCAGGTGGGAGATTTCATGCAATAGGGGTAGCGTTAAGAAACCTAGACAGAGCTTCTACAATTGTAATGGTTGACCCCTATACTGGTGCTATTAGAGATGTACAAGAAGATGTTAAGAAGATCTTGAGGATTAGGTACTGGAAGATTGCGTATAGTCGTGAGGCAAAGACTTGGGTAGTGATAGATGGCGTATATGGACAGCATAGACCAAGTATTGTCGATAAGATATGTCAATTAATTAGGCAACGTGGTGGTACGTGTATAAAAACTATAGCATTGTACTTAGACCAGCATGTGCTCGAGAACTTAGATTCCGAAGATGTAGATGTGTTTGTTGTGGCATCATGTCCACGCATACCTATAGACGACCTTTACGAATTTAGGAAGCCTGTATTAACTCCCGGAGAGGCTTACATGGTTCTTACTGGTGAAGAGAGGTATGTGTATCCTTGGTAGGTATTAAGAGCAGGCGCGAGCTTGCGCTGTTATTGAGTAGAGCTCCAAGTTTTCCTAGAGCTGTTCGTGAACTTGAACAGTATGTGACTGACGGTGATACAGCCAGCGAAATTCTGTGGGAAGCATACATGAGAGGTGATATAGAGGGTAAAGTGGTAGCGGATCTAGGTTGTGGCACCGGCGTACTTGCGATAGGAAGCTTGCTCCTAGGAGCATCAGATGTTCTGTGTATAGATATAGATACCGAAGCTGTAAGGCTCGCCGATGAATGGGCGAGAAGACTGAGATTAAGCGAAAGACTGCACAGTCTTACAGCCGTGATCCCTAATATTTCATTAAGAGGTGTCGACACAGTTATCATGAACCCTCCCTTTGGCATACATAGACGAGGAGCTGATATGCTATTTTTAAAGTGTGCGTACTCCTTTGCACCACAAGCTATTTACACTATGCACATGGCCAATTACGGGACGAGGAAGCTTATTATGGATACTGCGTTGAGGAAGGGGTACAGGGCTTTGATTCTCAATACCAGAAACATTTTGATACCTCAACTGTTTGAAAGCCATAAACGTAGAGTATATAGGGTCTCTATAGACCTGTACTTTATCAGAAAATCAGGTAGGTGAACCGGTTGAGTGAAGAGATGAAGCTGGTACTTCCGCGTGATAATCTTTGTGTCGAGGAAGAATTCATGGCCTCAACGGGTACGTATGTAGAGGACGGGAATATCTACTCAGCTGTGGTCGGAAGAGTCGTCTACGATATGAACTTAAGAAGGGTGTACGTAGTTCCAAGCAAAAAGGTATCGATACCCAGTGTAGGTGATGTTGTAATAGGACAAGTAAGCGGTGGTAGGGACGATATCGTTTTCGTAAAGATTCTGGCGCTAAATCTAGCAATGCCCTTCAAAACTGCGTTCACTGGTCTCCTACATATATCCCAAGTAAGTGAGCATAGAGTAAATAGCATATTTGAAGTGCTGAGAGTAGGTGATCTAGTAAAAGCTAAGGTGCTTAGCTCCAAGCCTCCATTCTTGCTAAGCATTAAAGAGCCACGGCTAGGTGTGATCCTAGCCTATTGTTCAAAATGTGGCGCACCACTTGTGAAGGATAACGATAAGTTGAGATGCCCTGAATGCTGTAATCAAGAAAATAGAAGAGTTTCGCTGGACTACCTGATAACACGGCATTATAAAAGGACTCGTTGATAAAGAAGATAAAAACTTGAGTAAGTAATTGAATAAGGAGAGAAGATGACGCGCGGTTACGCTGAGAGGTTATTTGTTATCGACTGCGGCGATCCGAGGACATGCTCTGAACTCATGGATAGACTCAGCGAGGAGGTATCGATGAGGGCAGACGTGTTTGGCTTCATAAGAGGCGGCAAGATCTACCTCAGGGTTGTAGGGTTTGAGCCTGATGTTGTTAGAACGGTCTTGAGAATACGTGAAGCAGTTAAACTCATTAGAAGACGTAGTGAAAGTGCCAGAAGCGGTATTCTTGTCGAAGAACTGAGCAGGCTTGTAAAGGGGCCCGTAGTACCTGAGGTGGTCGTAGAGCTACTTAAGCTCAACGGCATCAAGGCAGAACTTCGTGGAAATATTATTTACGCTGATATGTCTGTTACGGAATTAGCTGAAGTTGCCAAGATGGTAAGTGAAGCGCTTACTCGACTGGAGAGAATAGATGTCCCAGCTAATGTAAAGAAGGTATTAATTATGGTTGGCGCTATTACTGGACAGAGACCGCCATCTCTTCTTAGGAGATTAGAAGAGCTAGGACTTTTAGGAGATTCCGGAGAGTTAATTGTTCCATGGACTGAAGCTGCACGGAGGCTTATCGAGGATCAGGGATTTGATGTTTCAGCGGAACATTAATAGACTGTCTCAACGACAACCTGCAGGGAGGAACCTTGGCTCCAAAGGTTGAGCTGAAGAAGTATACAAAGAATGAGATACGTTTCGTAATTTATGATGAAGATAAGCATTCGTTGCCTAATTTAATAGCGAAATTAGCAATGCGCGAGCCAGGAGTTAAGTATGCAGCATACATAATCGATCACCCTCTGGTTTCACCCCCTGAAGTTGTGATACTTACTGATGGGAATGTGGATGCCCTGGAGGTACTCATGAAGGTTCTAAATAAGGCTAAGAACCTTAGCGAGAAATTGCGCACTGAAATAGAGAAGGTGTTAGGAGGCTCGGATGAAGCGTGAATCTAGGATTCTCATAATTACTCATCCTGATAAATGTTGTCCCTGCATGGCCCTAGTGGTGAGAGGCAGTCGAGGGTTAGATAAGATAGTACTTCACAGCTCCTCTAGAGAACTAGTGCAAGAACTTCTTAGCGATAGCATACTCGGCGAGGTAAGCTACATATACATAGATGTTGGTGTAGATAGTGAGCTTTTGAAGAAACTTTATGAGGTAAAGAGATTCAAGACCTTGCAAGGGTCGAGGGGTATGAGCATTGTATCCAGGTGGCTTGATTTTGCCCGACATGTTTGCTATGCATTATGTAGGCATAGCTTAAAAGCGGGTTACACGCAGTTTCTTTCTGGCTATTCGGGGTGTTAATGATGTACTTTTGTCCTAGATGTGGAGGGATGATGTTACCTAGAAGAAGTGGAGGAAAGAGCGTGCTAGTATGTACTAAATGCGGCTATATACTAAACTCTACACCAAGCTCTTTAGTTCTCAGCCAGAGAATCGAACATAGTGAGAAAGAGAAGACGATAGTGTTAGAAGGCAAGATGCCCGAAGCAGCACCTAAGCTTAAAGGTGTTGTCAGATGTCCTAAGTGTGGATATGACGAAGTCTACTATTGGGAAATGCAGACACGTGCAGCTGATGAACCTACAACAAGATTCTTCAAGTGCGTGAAATGCGGATATGTGTGGAGAGAGTATGAGTAAAGACCCCAGTATGTTGCGATGATCGAGGTTTTAAGAGCTGAATAACTGTGTGATGAGGAAACCACGCGGTGAGCATAACCACCTACTTCTCTTCTTTGAGTCTAGCAAGCTCTTCTCTTACCAGCTTGGCTGTTATGCTTGGGTCAGCACGTCCCCGAGTTTGTTTCATGACCATACCGATTAGGTAGTTTATAGCTCGTGGGTTGGTGAGAGCGTCAAGCGCAGCTTTTCTATTTTTATGTATAATTTCCCTTACTATGTTCCTCAGATACTCCTCATCTGCGATCCTAGTTAACCTTTTCTTCTTTATGTAATCCTCCGGATCTACACCTTTACTTATAATTTCAGGGAGTATCTCCTTAACGATCTTTATGCTAATAACCCCTTGGTCTAGGAGTCTAAGCAACTTAGCTAGTACCTGAGGTGTAGCTTTGACATCACGTGGAGTTAGCCTAAATTCGTTGACCCACCTCATGAAATCCGTAATCAAGAGATCAGCAATTCTCTTGTAGTTACTGTAAAGCTTAGCCACGCTCTCAAAGAGGTCAGCCAACCACTTTTCCATAACTAAGACTGTAGCCCGGTATTCATCGAGACCATACTGCTTCATAAAGCGTTTTATTCTATGATCGGGTAACTCAGGCATTCTCTCCATTACTTGTTTTACAAGCTCATCGCTGATCGTTATCGGAGGTAGGTCTGGGTCAGGGAAGTATCTATAATCTTCCTCGGTTTCCTTCACTCTTAAACTGACTGTTATCCTCTTACTAGAATCCCAGTGGCGAGTCTCCCGTTTAACAACGCCACCTTTAGCTACTATGCTCCGCTGTCTTAGGATCTCATAAGATAAGGCTCTTTCAACATCTTTTATAGAGCCTATGTTCTTGACCTCTACTCTTCCTCCACCCCCGATCGATATATTAGCATCCACTCGGAAAGCGCCTTCAAGGCTTATGTCTGTTATCCCTAGGTGTTCAAGAATACTCACGAGCTTTGTAAGAAAAGCTCGGGCTTCTTGCGGTGTATGTATATCAGGCTCAGTGACGATCTCCAGTAGCGCTATTCCCGAACGGTTGTAGTCTACAAGACTGTATCTGCTAGTAGCAATATCACCCGTAGGGTACGTAAGTCTGCCAGGATCCTCCTCTATATTTATCCTCCTTATTCTCACGACTTTGTTCTTTCCATTTACACGTATCTGCAGATATCCGTCTCGGCAGAGGGGGGTCGAGCCTATTCCATCGTATTGCGATATCTGATAATTCTTAGGTAGGTCAGGATAGAAGTAATGCTTACGTACGAACACTACTTTGTTGCTTAATTTGCAGTTCAGTGCGAGGGCGACCATTATCGCATACTCAATAGCTTTTCTGTTAACAACAGGGAGGACCCCGGGTAGCCCTAGACATACGGGGCAGATGTTGGTGTTAGGAGGCTTACCTCGGTAATCCGTAGGGCACGAACAGAATAGTTTTGATTTAAGTGCGGTTAGCTGTACGTGAATCTCGAGACCTATCTTAACACCAGATTCCGCCACTCTATTTCACCTCATAACGGAGGTTTTAGGTCATGAAGCTTTGTAATTTCTTCAATGAGAGATGCGGCGTACAAGAGCGTTGTTTCGGAAAGAGGCTTCCCCATGAACTGCACAGCCACTGGTAGCGCGTTTGCAAATCCCGCTGGAACACTTACAGCAGGTGAACCTATCATGTTGGCTAGCACAGTGTCTATATCCATGCTGTAAAGCTTTATAGGGTCTGTTATAGCCTCGCCGAGCCTCGGAGGTTTTATAGGCATGGTAGGCAAGGCGATTACATCGAACTTCGTAAACAGTTTGTCAAATTCAACCTTTAGTATCCTTCGAACTTTTAACGCGCGTATGTAGTACTGCTCTTGATAGCCTGCACTTAGTATGAATGCTCCTAACGCAATTCTCTTCTTTACTTCGAATCCGAAACCTTTAGATCTAACTTCTGAGAAAACCTCGATCCAATTTCTACCTTCTTTGGTAGTGCTCAGGCCGTATCTAACACCATCGTATCTAGCTAGATTAGAGCTCGCCTCGGCCATAGCTATGACGTAGTAAGCAGGCAGTGCATAGTGTACTATGGGGATAGAAACTTCTTCGCACATGTGCTCGGAGCACAACTTGTCCAAAACATTGTGAAGCACCTTGCCAACATCCTCTTCTACGCCTTTCCACAATTCTCTTACCAAAGCTATTTTGAGGCGAGGTCTTTTCTTCATTGTGTCTAGGAGCTCCATTAAGAAATTACATCTTTGTATACGCGGTATAGATGTAGAATCGAGTGAGTCGTGAGTAGCTATTATGCTTAGTAACAGTGCTACATCATGTACATTTCTAGCCATGGGACCTATCTGATCCAGACTGCTAGCATAGGCTATTAACCCATACCTGCTTACCAGACCGTAGGTAGGCTTAAGTCCTACTGTTGCCGTGAAAGCTGCTGGGCACCTTATGGAGCCTCCGGTATCGCTACCTAAGGCAAGAGTTGTCTCTCCAGCCGAAATAGCAGCGGCACTTCCTCCAGATGAACCTCCAGGTACACGTGTCAGATCCCAGGGATTGTGTGTGGGAAAGAATGCGCTGTTCTCCGTTGTTGAACCCATCGCGAATTCGTCCATGTTTGTTTTCCCTACGACTATACCCCCCGCTTCTTTGATCATTTTAATAACTGTAGCATCGTATGGAGGAACATAATTCTCCAAAATTCGGGATGCACAGGTAGTTCGCAGACCGCGTGTTGATATGTTATCCTTCACCGCTATGAGGATCCCTGCGAGGGGCAGATGCTCACCTTTCTTAATCCTGAGCACTACCTCCTCGGCCTCCTTGAGTACGCTGTCGTAACTACGAAGTGTTATGTAGGATTTTACCTTGCTCTCAACAGACTTTATTCTATTGAAAACGGCATCAATGTAATCAAATATTTTGTCGGGTTCTTGATGGAAGAGATCGACAAGTTTGTAAGCTGGTTCGTAAATGTATTTCAAGGATCTTCACCCGCTTATAGTCCTAGGGGCTTTTACATATCCTTGCTCGATCTCTGCACCGCTTAGCAATTCGTTTTGCGGGATCTCACATCTACGTGGTTCGTCGTCTCTTAGAGGAGACTCTATATCCAATACGTGAAACAAGGGTTCAATGTTTTTAAGTTCTCCAAGTTCTCGTAGCTGGTCAAAGAATTCAATTATCTTTCTCAATTCCTTTTTAAGTCTATCCCTCTCTTCTTGACTGAACTTTATCAACGCTAAACGTTCTAGATGCTCAATCACATCGACATCAGCCTCTGTAGTGGAAGCCATACTCTGCACCTAGATGGAAATCCTTACAGCCTAAGCTATATTTGATTTTCAAAACGGCTTAAAGAGAATATTAGCTAACTATGATATGCGGTAGAAGTTATGAAGGTACAAGAGTTCTTAGAAAAAGTAGGAGAGTTTCTGGCGAAGCCCGAAATCGTGTGGTTTAGTGTTGAAGAAGCAAAAGTGTGGGGTATGAACTTAGTGTACTATACGCTCTCGGTGGAACCTACATTCATGTTTAGCCTGCTTGCATGTGAAGTGAACCCCTTTGATGAGGAGTTAACGCCCATAGCACTATTGGTAGTATTAAATCCAGAAGAATCGCAGAAGATCACCATAGAAAAATTGAACCATATTGTGGGTGAGCTCGGAGCATTCATCTTTAGCTATGGTGAGGATGTAGGAGTGCTCATACCGGCTAACGAGACAGAGTTGCTCGAATGTATTAAGAAGGTTGGACTTTTGGCAAAGAAGCTATACGGTAAGAAGCTCGATGTTAAGATAGATGGTTACTTCTTAGACTTTCTTAATCCCGCTTAACCGCTTATGTACCTTAGAAACATGTAGCGATAATAAGGGGGCGAGGATTTGAGGAGATTAGAGTTCTATGTAGATCAGTGGTTAAGCGATGAGGAGTTCTATGAGTTACTGAAAATTGCAAGGTATCTAGGAAGGGAGCCAGGGAAAGGGTCGAGATTTGTACTGGATATAGACAGGGTAATAAAGAACGGCCTGGACGTTGATGACGTAGTATCTATATTGAATAAATACGATGTAGAGCTCGAACCCGAAGAACTAGAGTATCTCGAAGATCTCTTAGCAAAAAGCCGGGTAAGGGTAGTAGTGAAGAAATATGGTGACGAGTTCATTTTAGAACCGCAAGGGTACCTAGGTGAGTTAATAGATGATTTAAAACATGCACTTGTTTATGATCGTGAGCGCAAGGTGTTCAAGATAAAACCTATGTATCTCTTTGAGGTTATCGACGTTCTTTCTAAACGAGGTGTTAAAGTAGAAAATCAAACTGGTTTAAGCCCATACCTCGAGCTACCAATAAAGCTGAAGTTCTTAGGAACGTTAAGAGACTATCAGCAAGAAGCCTTGAGAGCATGGGCTCTGAATAAATACAGAGGAGTAGTAGCATTACCTACGGGAAGCGGAAAGACCGTTATCGCGATAGCCGCTATGGCCTTAGTGAATGTTAGAACGCTTATAGTCGCCTTCACAAAAGAGCAGATGTTTCAGTGGGCGGAGCAGATAAGAAAGTTTACTCATGCGCCTAAGAATCTCATCGGGTTCTATTATTCTGAAGACAAAAGAATAGCACCTATAACTATCACCACGTACCAGTCTGCGTATAGGCATATAACTAAACTCAGTCCTTACTTCTCATTGTTGATAGTAGATGAGGTGCACCATCTTCCAGCAGACAAGTTTAGATTCATAGCTACAAACTCGGTAGCGCCCATGAGAATGGGACTTTCTGCGACTGTTGTTAGAGAGGACGGGCGTCACAAGGAGTTGTTTCCGTTAATGGGTGGTGTTGTGTACTCTAAATCACCAAGCGAGTTAACAGCTCAAGGATACCTGGCGCCATTCCGCATTATAACGATCAAGGTGGATTTAAAACCCGATGAAAGGAAGCGTTATAGAGAGTTGCTTTCAGCCTACAGGTCCATCGTAGGATATACATCGTTTGAAGAGGTTTTAAGAGCTGCGAAGATGGGTGATGAGATGGCTATAAAGGCTGTTAAGATTCATAACGAGCTCAGACAGCTGGTACATAACTCACAATCTAAGTTTGGGGCTGTCAAAAGAATAGTAGAGGAGGAGCTTAAACGGGGTAGCAAGATAATAGTATTTACTCAGTATGTTGAGCAAGCCCATAAATTGGGTGAGTACCTAGGTGCCAATGTAATTACTGGCGAGATTAATGAGGAGGTCAGAAGGAGAAGACTTCAACAATTCCGGAAAGGTTTGTCGCGAGTTCTTGTCGTTACAACCGTTGGTGACGAAGGCCTTGACATTCCAGATGCGAATGTAGGTGTGATAGTTACTGGTACTGGTTCTCGTCGACAGTTTATTCAAAGATTGGGTAGACTCCTCAGACCCGCTCCCGGAAAAGAGGCTCGTCTCTATGAAGTGGTAGTCAGAAATACGTTTGAGGAGATAGAATCACGTAGACGGAAACAATTGTTAAAAACCTCTTTTGAGGAAGGAAGTATAAACCCTAGCTAAGGTCGAGCTCATTTCCTCACTTAAGGTGTATAGTGAGAGTATGTATCGAAGTTTCTTCCCTGTATCTTCGTGAAACACGAGTACGTTTGAGAGAATCTCTCCCAGCACTAAATGATGCCCGTTCTGTCCATGTATAAGTATAGGCTCTATCCACGGAATAGCCTCTTCTACATCTAAGCAACAAACACAGCTTGCTTTTTCTCCTACTAGATCTAGCGATATTTTTGCCAGAGGGTGAGTGGCGCTTCTAATCGCAACCTTATCTTCATGCATATCGGCATCTGCTACGCATATAACGCCTTTCCTCATATCCTGGGCTAACTTCACAAGTTTTTCAATAGATGGGGTAGGGGAGCATCTGAGGATGTTACAGGAAGCCCCTAACTCAGTATCTACGGGTAGCTCTAAACCAAAGATGGTGCTGAAACACTCATTATCTTCTCTGCTACGTGCGTATGGTATCAATATGGCGGTGTCGATCCATAGCGGCTCTGTCGCAATAATAGAGTTAGGAACAAGCCTTTCACTGCATGTAATAACAGTGAGAGGAGCTATAGCGATTGCAGTTCTTCGACCTTTTAATTTGGTTGGGATGATTGTAGGTTTGAGCGCTATAAATATGGGCTCCGTCTTTGACTTCTCAAAGATAGCTTCGATAAGTTTATCGCCACCCTTAATAATTTCGTAGATAGGAGTGAACCAGCATCCTTCGTTTAGCCTCAAAATCAAGTACCCCGACTGCACAAAGTGCACGCGAGTAAAAATCCCCATGATGAGCCTCGTAAGAACTGAGCTGTGGTGATGTATAACCAGGCAGCTGAGGTCCGGGGTTGCTATGGTATGGTTGTCTAAGCGTGAGTTGGCAACATACGTAGTATTGCGAGAAGTGTTAGGCGAGAAAAACATAGTAAACATCGGTGAGGCGCTAGAAGTTCTTCAAATAATGATGCCTAGAAAAATTGCGCGTAAAGTTATGAAGAGGTTGCACAAGAAAGGTTTCTTATCTATTGAGAATGTGCAGGTTAGAATAAACCCTCTTGATGACGCAATTAAAAGACTACTTAACAATTACATTGCTGAGAGAATAAGACGTAATTTACGCGCCCAAGGTATTGAAGCGCTCATAGAGGTGAGAGGCGACCATATAAGGGTAGCACTTAGTGGAGAAGAGTGCGCCAAAGTCAAGAGCTTCTTTGACAGGCTCATCATCGTTGAATGTTTGGAGTAAACTTTCTTCGTCCCTCAGCACATTATCTAGGGTTTCTCTTCAAAAAACGTTGTTTGTGTCACCATCCCATGACGACTTGGGTTCGTGTTTTACTCTTTCTTCTCTATGGTTATCTCTATTGTGGATACTCTGCTCTGTCTGCCGTCCTGGCTCGTGATAGTCTGGCTGCCGATCTTGATGTCTTTTACCTCGACCTTTCCGGGTAGGAATCTGTTTCTCACTATCTCTACGGTGTCAACAGCTTTGCTGATTGCTCTTCCACGAGCTTTTATAACGATCTCGTTAACTCCTTGGTTTAGGAGGGTTAGCACTGCTAGTACGTAGTTCATTACGGGTTTCTTGCCTACCAGCACAACATTGGTTGCTCCCGGAACCTGGGACATGCTTCGGCACCTCCGAGCGTACTGGTATTCAGTTGCGTGTTTCAGCTTAGTAGGGACTCCAATAAAAGCTTATATCAAGGTGGGCAGATGTTCGGGATACGCCTCCGGGCTTATCAACTCATCTTGAAGGTATCAAGAGAGGTGTAAATGGTAGTGGGTAATGGTTACTGTAGTCTACAGACACGGCTGTCCGTATTGCGGCGAGAGGGTAACTTCGGAAGAGCTACTTAGCGAAGGTGCTTGTACGCGATGCGTCGCTGCTCAAGCTAGTGTTAAGACGTTTATGAGAGCTTTCGAGGAGGAGGTTAATGAGTTAGAGACTTTCTTCAAGAATGTTACAGGGTTTGAACCTTGGTCTCTTCAGCGTGCTTGGATAAGGAGACTCGTAGCAGGAGAAAGTTTTGCTATGGTGGCGCCTACAGGTGTTGGAAAATCTACCTTGCTCGCAGTGTACGTGCTCTATAGAGCAATTAATTACAAGTGGAAAATCTATGTCGTAGCACCCACCAAAGAAATTGCTGCCCAGCTCTGGAGGAGGATAGAGGAGTACTATGATAGAGCTAAAAAGTTTTCAGATAGTGAGATTCGAGTACTGCTCTACGTATCCGGCGTAAGAAATGCGAAAAAGGTTAAGGAGAGAATAGCTTCTGGCGATTTCGATATTCTGATAACGTCGGCAGGATTCTTATCTAAGAACTACGAGCTTCTTAGAAAATGGCGATTTAATCTTGTAGTAGCCGATGACCTAGATGCACTCCTAAGAAATTCTAGGAATATTGACCGTATATTGCAACTGCTTGGCTTCGACGATGAAGAGATAAAGCTTGCATACGAAATAGCAAAAGCAAAGCAGGAACTTGTAGTAGCTAGACTTGCAGGTCGCGAGCACAAGGCACAAGAACTAGAGGTGTTCATAGAGGAAGCTAAAGCTAAGTTGAAGATCTTATTACTGGAACGGCATTGTCAGCTGGTGGTTGCTTCAGCTACCGGCAGGAGCCGTGGACTGAAGTCCAAGGTCTTGCGCGAACTTCTTGGTTTTGAAGGTGGTGCAGTTTTTGAGTACTGGCGTAGGATTATCGATACTTATGTATACATGGATGAGCCGTGGTTAGAGCAGGTTGTTGAGATTGTGAAGCGTCTAAAGAGCGGACTGGTGTTCGTGGCGCAGGGTATGAGTCCCAAGGTGGTAGCAGAATATCTTAAACGTCATGGGATTAGAGTTGAAGTTGTAAAGTCTGGGAGGAAGAGTCTCGATAGATTTAGGAATGGAGAGGTAGATGTATTAATTGGTTCAGCGAGCTACTATGGTATCTTAGTGAGGGGGATCGATGAACCTCTACGAGTAAAATTCACTATATTCATAGGAGTTCCGAGATCTGGGGTTAAACTAGAAAATGCGCTTAATAGTGTACGATTCATGTATGTTCTCCTCGAAGAGCTTTCGCGAAGAGGAGTTGAGTGTAAAGAATACTTAGAATTCATAGTAAACATCCTGAAGAGAGCCTCTATAGGGTATATCAATGTACTGAATAAACTCTTGGCCAAGGGATGTGTGGAGTGTGATGATAAAACAGCTGAGATACTTGATAAGCTCTTAGAAATTAAGAAGTGGCTCTACAACACAGTTAAAGTCATGCTAGGAATTGAAGGTAAAATAGTTCTCCCAACAGCGGTTGTGATGAAACGCGGTAGGGATGTGTATGTTTACAGGCCTGACCCTTATACCTATATTCAAGCAAGTGGTAGAGCTTCGAGGCTTCTTAATGGAAGGAAAACGTTGGGCCTCTCCCTAATCGTAGCTGACGACTATGATCTTCTCTCGATGCTCGAACGAAGATTGAAGAGTTTTGTTCCTGAATTGAAGTTTGTCCATATAACAGCGATTGATCTAGAGAAGGTTGTGGAGCAAGTTCAACGTTCCCGAATTCTGGTGGCTGGGAGTTCAAAGCAGTATGATAGGATCGTGACCGCATTAATGATAGTAGAATCCCCGACGAAAGCGCGTACTATCGCCTCGATGTTTGGCAAGTCAGCTAAACGCTATGTGGGCGAAGTCCCCGTGTATGAGGCTGTTATTCCGCTTCATAATGATGAAGTTGTGATTATTAATATAGCCGCCTCCCTAGGCCACTTAACTGACTTAGTTACAGATGAGGGATTCCACGGTGTTGATGTGAGTGGTGGGCGCTACATGCCAATCTATGACTTTATTATACGTTGTAGGAGTTGTGGGAGACAGACTGTGGGTCTCTACGAGAGATGTCCTTACTGTAATTCTTCAAATATAGTTAGCAGTAAACATGTAGTTAACGCGCTTAGAAAACTTGCACACGAGGTAGACAGAATCTACATAGCTACGGATCCTGATAATGAAGGTGAGAAAATAGCGTTCGACCTGTATATGTTGCTAAAACCCTATAATAGCAATGTGGTAAGGGTAGAGTTTCACGAGATTACGCGTAGAGCAATTCTTGAAGCTTTGAGGAATCCGCGGAAGCTTGACATAGGAAGAATTAGAGCGCAGATTGTTAGGCGTGTTGATGATAGGTGGGTCGGGTTCGAGATAAGTACATGGCTTCAGTTGAAACTTGGAAAGAAGTGGCTTGGAGCTGGAAGAGTGCAATCGCCGGTTCTCTTATGGGTTGTCGATAGATATGAGGAGTACCTAAGGAAGAGAGGTTTCTGGGTAGTGCTAGATGCTGAAGGGATGAAGCTGCGGCTGTTTATCTTTGAAAGAGATGAAGCAGAGAAGATTGCTGAAAAAGCTCGGCGTGAAGGTATTTACGTTCTTGAAGCTAAGGAGTATGTGAAGGAGGTGCAGCCTCCTCCCCCGTTCTCCACAGATGATATGATTATCGAGGCAGGTAGGAAATTGAGATACACGGCAGTCCTCACGATGAAGTTGGCGCAGCAGCTCTTTGAAAGTGGTTTCATAACGTATCACAGGACTGATTGTAATAGAGTATCGAACATAGGTATCGAGATAGCTCGTCAGTACCTAGAGAGACTGGGTATGAATAACTTGTTTGTACCAAGAACGTGGAGTCAAGGACATGTAGGGGCTCACGAGGCCATAAGACCTACTGCGCCCGTGGATGCTGAAGAGTTGAAACGGAAACTTCTTCGTGGTGAGCTAGGCCTCTTGACTAATATAAGTGAGCTACATGTTAGATTATATGACTTGATATTCAGGAGGTTTGTAGCGAGCCAGATGGCAGCGTCGCTTGTAAAATTTGTGCATGCGAGATTTGGAGTAGGTAATTATGAAACTGTGGTCGACGAAGCAACTGAAATAGTTAAAGAAGGGTTTACGGTTGTGTATCCTCCAAGGCTTGTTCCTGCGCTGAGAATGGTTCTGAATAGAGATAGGTTGAAGGTAAATGAGGTTATTATTAAGCGGGGGGCTGCTATCAGGCTACTCACTTCAGCTGAGGTGGTGAGGTTAATGAAGACCAAGGGTATTGGTAGACCCAGTACTTACTCTAAAGCAATAGAGAATAATGTGAGGCACGGCTACATTGTGCTTAGTAAGAAGAGGAAAGCATTGATACCAACTAAGCTCGGGATCGAGATCTCAACAGTGATAAGAAATAATTTCCTAGAACTTGTGGGTGAAGAAGCTACTAGGAAGCTAGAAAAGCTCGTGGATATGGTTGAAAGAGGTGAGCTGAACCTTGCTGAAGCACTTGATAATATCAAACATATGGTTGCGCAGCATATCAAGTTTGCAGAGTTGGGTGCTGTTGCACAAGAGAATGTCGTTAAGGTGAATCAGGAGGAGTGAACGCAATTCCATGTGGTACGTACCGCGTTTGGGCAAATCATTCGTCTGCTGATAAGCTCTGGTTTAGGCTATTTTCCTGCTGACCACTATCTTAATGTAGGAGATTCTTCTTCCTCTTTCGTGCACGCTGCCTATCTCGACCTTATCTAGGTGTAGAGAATCACCTAGACGTCCTGAAAGCATGTTGTACAAAGTTACGGCCCTGTTGATATGTCTACCTTTACCCAAGATCTCTACTTCGTCTGCTCCTCGATTTAGTGCCAACACTATGTCTAGGAGGTAGTTTCTTAGAGGTTTGTTGCCGAGTACAATCCTTTCACTGTTCTTAGCTCCATGTTCTATAGGTACCAATGTTGCTACACCATACTTATCTTTGGACGCGCCTAGTTAAATTATAGTCACCTTGCTATCGACTTGTACGGGGGAACCTTGTTTAGAGATCATGACATAGTTATCGATAGATATGGCGTCGTATATGTAGTGTTGGGTAACTACCATCCAGTGCAGATGGTTTACCTATACGCCAAATACATCCCTACAAAAAAGCCTAGTTACTGGTGTAGAGAAGGAGGTGTATGTTTCGAGAGAGTTCTAAAGGATTACTCTGTAGAAGAGGTAAGAAGAATTTCGATGCAGAGGTGGTGTTACGATAGCTTCTATGGAGGATCAGTGCCTTGTATACCGATAAATGAAGTAGTAGTGCACTTAAAACCTCAAGAAGGTGTTGAAAGGTTATTGCACACTACAAGAGATACTCTTGAAAGAGATGCATTGCAATTGATATTGTTGCTAAAGGACCTTAGTTCGTTACCTCTCCAAAGCTTCGGGATAACTGGTTCAATACTCCTCTCTATACACAATACTGTGCTATCCGACATAGATCTAGTTGTTTATGGATGTAAGGAAGCGCAGACTTTGGTGCAGATAATTAACAATTCTAAAGAGTTTATTGAACTCACTCCATCCGAACAGTTTTCTAGGGCGCATAGGATAGCAGTTCTCTTGCACATAGATTTCGAGCTCGCAAAACTGCTCTATCGTAAGTGGAAGAGATTTAGATGGAAGAATAGAATTGTCTCGTTCATACCTGTGAACACCGAGTGGTGGAATCGCGAAAGATTTGTTGTTAAGAACAGAGGTTGTATCGAGATAAAGGGTTATGTACCTCCAGAACAGTGCACAGCTCTTATGTACCCGTCGGAGACGTGGATGTATGTCGGTAATCGCGAGTTCTTAATACGTTCGTACGAAAATGTTTTCTCACCCATTCTATATGAAGGCGGCGAAATCGAGGTGAGGGGGCTTCTACAAGAAACAAGCGAAGAGTTTGAGGTGGTCTCTGTTGGAACGTCGGAATGCGGAGGCTACGTAAGACCGCTACAAAAGGCGAACAAGACTTAAAGGCGGGTCGGTATAACATTAGAAAGGCGCCGCGGTAGTATAGCCCGGTCAAGTATGCGGGCCTTTCGAGCCCGTGACCCGGGTTCAAATCCCGGCCGCGGCACCACCTCCAGGAATATTCACCAATTATTTCAAACACTCTTTATGGCTGATCCGAGGTAATAATCCCTCCAGCCCATACGAAGTTCGAGGAGTCGAAATGGACGTGGATGTGCTCGCAAATGTCCTGGCAAATGTGCTCTACGAGATCGAAGAGCGTAAGATATCCTTGGATAGAGCTTTTACGTGTGTATGCAGAAGGGTAAAGTGCTCGTCGAAGAGCTTCACACGGGAGGAAATTCATAGAATAGCAGAGGATTTCCTGCGGAAGGTGCTCTTCCTATATAGATATGTGGAGAATTCTGGGCGAAGTGCTTCTCGGAGATCTATTGCAAGACTCTACCTCTTCCTTGAGAGTAGAAGACTTGGGATCAAGTTCACGTCAAGAATGAGGAAAACCTTGTTAAGACAGTATCCGTTCCTAAGTCAAACTTTAGAAGCTGATGAGGAGAAGCAGCTCGTTCTAAGTTATCCAGAATGGTTTTACCAAGAACTTGTTAAGTTGCTGGGAGTAGACGAGACGGTGAAGCTTCTCAAAGCCTTAGATCAGCGAGTGATGTGGTTACGTGTAAACACGCTGCTCATAGATATCGATAAAGCTGTAAAGATTCTTGAAGATGAAGGCGTTAGGGTAGAGGAGGTGAAGAGGGTTCCCTTTCTTCTGAAAGTTATAAAGAGTAAGAAGCCTATCCGCAATACTAGGCTGTTCAGAGAAGGGAAGGTGATAATACAGGACAAGGCAAGCGTTTTCACGGTATTAGCTCTTCAACCCGAACCAGGAGACACTGTATATGACTTTGCTGCAGCACCTGGTATAAAGACTTCGCTCATCATGCAGTTAACCGATAATAGAGCGCGTGTTGTAGCTATGGATCTATCGCCCAAGAGGTTGAAGTCTATGAAAGCCCTGCTTAAAAAATATGGTGTTAAAGTTGAAAGAATTGATTTGGTTCTTGCAGATACTAGGATCTTTAGACCTAGAGGACTAGCAGACCTTGCCCTAGTGGATGCGCCATGTAGTAGCAGCGGAGCTATACCCAAGGATCCTGCGATAAAGCTGTTTCTTAGGGATAGAGAACGTGTTAGGAAGTTCGCCCAAACGCAGTTCAAGATGCTCGTAAATGCTCTTAAGTCTGCAGAGCGGGTGGTTTATGCAACATGCTCGATAATGCCTATGGAGGGTGAGGAGGTTGTGCTGAAAGTGCTTAATGAAGTCGATACTCATAGCCTTGCTGACCCGCCAGTAAACGCGTCGAGAGGGTATAGAAGGTACTCCATATGGAATAAGGTAAGACGCACTTATCCGCATGTGGATGAATGTGAAGGATTCTTTATATCACTTCTAACAAGAGCATGAAAGCTATTTGGGGAAATACTTCCTGTACTCCCGAGGTGTCTCTACATAGACCTCGAGATGTTCTTCAAGTCCACTTGTTTTGATTTTTGGCATCAGTACTTCTTCAACTTGAAATATCCCAGCGAGTTCATCCATAAATACTGTTATCTTTATAGGTCTGGAGCTCCCTTCAGATACTTCTACTCTTTTTATACTGAGAGCTGAAACTGCATGTATATCTCTTTTCCCTAGTTTATAAGGTGCACGTGCTCTTCCCTCGGACATGTCTAGACCATCGCTGATCTTCACAACGCCGGCTTCCGTAGTCAAGCATTGCACATTGTATTCAGTTGCATATATGGCGTGCATAACCTCCTGTCTTATGGCATACAACCTCTTTGGAGGGTAGTCGGCGAGTAATTGTGGGAGAATTCTATCTAGGATATCCTTTGCGATGAGAGCACCCACGAATTCATGACCAGTACGGTGGACAGCGTTGCCCACATCATGAAGATATGAAGCCAATAAAACAATAAGCTTGGCCTCATCAAGACTGTGTGTAGTTCCGTCTCTTAATGTTGTTGGCTGCACACCCCTCTTTACAAGTGATGTAAACAGTTCGAGGGCAGTTCCGCTTACTATTCTTGCGTGGATTAGACCGTGATCGTTGTACTTAAGTCTAGTAACAGCGATCACGTTGCTCATACGTATAAGCTCTTGAACTTCGTCATCGTTCTCTAGCAGATTGAATGCTTTTGATAGAAGAGGAGAAGAATTCACGTGTTTGTATATAAGCGAAGGTGATACCACAACCAACCCGACTCTACCCTGAATTATATAAATATAGCTGAGAATTTGAACTAGAATTAGGTATGGGTGAAGAACTGTGCCTAGGAATGTCAGGGAGGTTGAGGAGAGTTTGAATAAGATGATATCTAAGGTTGTTGAAGAATTGGGTCTTATAGATGCGGTTGTGTTTGTTGATGGGCGTGCTGAGTGTGTAAACTGCGTACGTATCCAAGTATCAAATGAGGAGTCTTTTGCGAAAGCACTTGCCGCACTTCTAAGACAAGGTATATCCACAGGAACCTTGCCGATAATAGTGACTAAGTTTGTTGACAGGAATAGCCTCAGGTATTCGGCTGTAGACTACGTTAATCAGGTCGTGGTTGAGCTGAGTTTGACATTTGCTTGAAGCTCTATACACTTCTGCAATGAGTTTAATTCTCTAGCTAATACCTCCATGTAATCTTTTACTTTGATCGTAACCTCAGATAAGATGCCGTAGACCATATACATAGAGGGTTGTAACGGTGGAAGAAGCCTCTTAACATGGTATAATCTAGCTACGTAGAGTTGTTCTTTCTTAGTGGGCTCTATTACAAGAAATCCTTCCTGAATACCACGATAAAATATGTTCTTTCCGAAGAGTTGCCTGGGCCCTCGGACAAACCCGCATTTTATAAGCTTGGAACTGTCGGCTAGCTTAAGTAAAGCTCGTAACTCGGCACCACAACTTCCTCTTATCTCTGCTATACAATCAAGAAACTTGCTGAGCTGTTCATAGCTACCTGAAAATTCAGCGTGTATAGTTAAAGTAATGCTATCGGATTTTAACTTCTCAGCTCCACATTTTTTGAAAATTCTGATGGTGTTGACAAAGCCGTACTCAGGGTCTATAGTGACATACACGCTGATTCTGTACAGGAGATTCTTGGAGTGTAAAAGCATATCGCTGGACCCTCTGCAACACAGGCCCTCATCACGCGCTCAGAAGCCTTGTTATCTTCACCGGGTCTCTAGAGGAGCTAGGTATACGCCCTCTATAAGTTTAATTGCGTTTGGAGGAATCTCCTTGGGCAGCTCCTTGACATCCTTTACTTTATGCATTGCTTTAAGATCCTTCGCGAACATCATTAGCTCAGGCTCGACGTAGAGCACCATTGAAAGCTCCTCTCCCAGCCTCATGTTTCTTTTCTTCTTGAAGCTCCAGATCGCGCTATTTATCTTCATAATTTTTTCGAAGAGTTGAGCATCCCCCTCTCTCCACATAGGTTCGGGTGTTGGAAACAATTCTAGGTGAATAGTCTTACCTTTGCCATATAATTCGCGCCATAGGTAGTCGGTTACAAACGGCATTATTGGAGCAAGTAGTAGAAGTATTGTTCGGAGTGTTGAATGGAGTGTATACCAAGCACTTTCCTGCTCTTCACGGCCGAAGACCCCATCTCTATTATAGGCGCGGTTCTTAACGAGCTCTATGTAATGCGAGGCGAAGACGTTCCATGAAAAGTCGTAGATGCTGTGTATAGGCTCGTAAACATCTAGCTCTTTGTAAGCCTTTACACACCGGTCTATGAGTTTAGCAAGATTGGCTAGAAACGCTAGATCTGCTGGGAGTACAGTCTTTGGCTTCTCTACCTGGGGGAACGAAGATACGAAGCGGGCTATATTCCACAGCTTATTTATAAAGAGAAGACCTGTGCGCAGAACCTGCTCTTGGTACCTATAGTCGCTACCTAACTTAGCGGCGGCAGCTGACCAGAATCTTACCACATCTGCGCCATACTTCTCCACAACAGGGTCGGGGTCTATGATGTTCCCCTTGCTTTTGTGCATAGCTTCACCTTTTTCATCTAGACCCATCCCAGTTAGTCTCACCATGGAGAATGCTGGTCTGTCAAACAGTTGCAGAATCCGCAGAAGCGAATAGTAGAGCCATGTCCTGATGATATCGATGCCCTGAGGCCTCATAGCGAATGCGCGGCCCTCGAGCCAATCTCGGAATACTTGGGGATACTTCGTTATACCAGCAGCATAGAGAACTGAGATCGATGAGTCGAACCACGTGTCGAAAACTCTCTTATCCCCTTCTAAAAACTCTGCCTGTGCACCGCACTTGGGACAGTGCCTCCAAGGCGGAGGCTCCTTCCACGGTCTATAGTACTTCTTTGGTTCAGGTACGAGGATGCTGCCACATTTACGACAGTGCCATACAGGTATCTCTGTTGCATAGTAACGTGTTCTAGAAATGGGCCAGTCCATAGCTAGTGAGTTTATCCAATCGATAAGCTTTTGCTTATGTTCGGGAGGGTAGAACCTTATCTTTTCAACAGTCTTTAAGAGCTTATCTCTGAAGGCGAGTTGTTTCAGGAAGAACTCCCTCATGTGTATGAATTCTATAGGCGTCTTGCAGCGCCAACATACAGGAACGCTTCTAGTTATCTTCTCGACCTTTACGAGGAGATTTCTCTTTGCAAGCTCTTCAACTATTCTTTTCCTAGCTTCACTAACGCTAAGCCCTGCTAGGAACCCGGCATTCTTATTCATACGTCCATCGGGGTTTATGACAATAACAGGCTTTATGCCAAGCTCTCTAAGGACTCTAACATCTGTCTGATCTCCATAGCTACAGAACATCATCAACCCAGTACCGAACTCCTTCTCAACGCTGGAATGCTCTACTATCGGAACCTCAATATTGTAGAGAGGAGCTACGGCGGTCTTCCCCTTAAGATCTTTGTAACGTTCATCATCGGGGTTGTAAGCAAGTAGTCTAACTGCAGGAATAAGTTCGGGTCTCGTAGTTGCTATGATAACATCTTGATCAAGTTCCTTTACTCTGAATTTTACGTAGTACAGTTCGGCTACTTCCTCTCGGTACTCAAGTTCTGCTTCAGCTAACGTAGTTCTGCATCTAGGACACCATATCACGGGTCGTTCGGATTCGTATATTAGGCCTCTATGCCATAGCTCAATGAAGGTTTTCTGTGTTATCGCCCTGTATTCCTCGCTGTCGGTACCCTCTTTCCAGTATTCAAAGGAACTGCCTAGTCTCCTCAGTACTCTCACAAACTCTTTTTCAACTGAATCGAGGTGTTTCTTGCAAAGTTCTAGGAATTTTTCGCGGCCCGAAGGCTCCTTGGCGGCTTCATGGGGATTTAGGCCGTAGCTTCTTTCGACGAACACCTCCACGGGAAGACCATTTCTATCAGCGTAGAACGGGAATAGTACGTTGTACCCAAGCATTCTGTAGGCGCGAGCAACCATGTCTATCTGTACGTAGTGCGCGGCCTGGCCTATGTGAAGTTTCCCCGAAACGTAGGGTGGCGGAGTGTCTATTACAAGTGTCTTCTTTGCAAGATCGTAGCGGAACTTGAAGAGGCCTTCTTCTTCCCACTTTTTAAGTAGCTCAACTTCAAGTTTTAAATCCCATCGTTTTTGCTTGATAATAGGAACGAAGTTTTGCTCCTTCATGAATATCGGCACCCTTCTCCTCTCTACAGCCTTCTCACTCTGGGAGTTAGAACCTAAAACCTTATACCTAGGTAGCAATAGAAAAACTTGATGGTATTGCGTAGGGATGAGTGGGATATACCCGGAGCTGAGTCTAGTGTGATGAGGTCCCGCATCGATGACCGTGGAGTACGATATACTGGTAACATGCAGGCTAGGTTTTGAAAGAGTTGTTGCTTCTTACATAAAAGAGTTGTTTACACAGCTAGAGGTCGAACCTTCTCCCCGAGAATTTCAAGGATTGGTGCTGGTAGCTGGTGCCGGAGAACAACGCGATGTAGTAGCT
>Ga0180301_10000369_pt1 | contig 35034 bp, 37 predicted proteins | sample GuaBasSediGuay16_FD_121797 | JGI IMG/M metagenome (GOLD analysis project Ga0180301, IMG submission 121797) | Subseafloor sediment microbial communities from Guaymas Basin, Gulf of California, Mexico - Guay16, Core 4569-2, 12-15 cm | ecosystem: Environmental > Aquatic > Marine > Hydrothermal... | reverse complement strand
GAGTTTAAGAAATCCACGAGCACGCCAATAGTTGAAGAAGAGCGTGCACCTGTCAAAGCTGAAGCTGCTCAAAAAGAAAGCGAGCAAGCTGTAATAGAGTTAGCTAAGAAGCTTGGCATATCAACTGAAGGAAAGTCCATTGATCAGATAGCTAAGGAAATTGCTGAAGTGGCTTCTAAAAAGTCTTCGAAATAACTTAGTTAATAAGGCAGCTCGTTTCCTCCTATTTTCAAAGCCTTTCGTAGTTAGTGGACGGAGCAGCTGATGTCAGAAGAAGAGCCTGGCCCTAAGATGAGCTTCACTGAACACCTGGACGAGCTTTTAAGTAGGCTTAAAGTTGCCCTCTACGCGGTAATAGTCTCAGCCTTAACGATATCCTTCTTACCAGCTGACTTCGATTTTCATAAGCTACTTAAAGGCGTTTATAAGCCTATGATAGCTGAAATCACAGGCAACATACAGAGAGATCTTTTACCTGAGGGAATGAAGCTTATAGCTCAAGGGGTAAGCAGCATAATACAAGTTTACCTAATTGTAGGGCTTTTAATAGGGGTTATTTTCGCATCGCCAGTTATAGCCTATGAGTTCATAAAGTTTGTTAACCCAGCGCTGTACCCACATGAGCGCAAAGGCTTTTACATCTCCTTAATAGCTTTCGTAGGACTCTTCATACTGGGCGTTATCTTCAGCTATAAGCTAATAATACCTATCACCATGAGGATCTTAGCTTTCTTAATAACCTCAGCTGAAGCGCTGCCACTGCTAGGTATTGAAAACTTCTTTTCCTTCGTCGTCTTCACTACGCTGTTAATAGGTTTTGGCTTCACCTTCCCAATACTCATCGTATACCTCATAAAAGCTGACATCATAGCTCCAGAGGACATTGAGACAAAGCGAAAGTGGATTTACGCTGGAATGTTAGTTGCCATAGCGTTTTTAACACCAGATCCCACGATAATTACTGACCTCTTGCTCCTAGTCCCGTTAATAGTCTTGCTTGAAGCGGCTATATGGATTGGTAAAAGAGAAAAACGAAAGGAACTTGAAAAAAGGAAAGCTAGCCATCAATCTTCGCGCTAAGGCTTATAGGTTGTATAACTGAGCAGAAATGAAGTTAGTATTGGCTGAGATGTTGAAAAATGAGCTCAAGTGAGGAGAAGCTCACTCGAAGCTTAGAGGAGTATTTAGAAGCCATATACTCGCTTAAGCTATCTGGCAAAACACCTAGAGTTAAGGCCATAGCGAAGGCAATGGGGGTTAAGCTTTCAAGTGTAACGGACGCTGTCAGGAGACTTGCCGACTTGGGCTTTTTAGACTATGAAAGATATGGCGACATCAAGTTAACTGAAAAAGGGGAAGCTGTTGCGCGAGCTATTTACAATAGGGAAAAGCTTCTCTACAAGTTTTTGAGGGAGATGTTGATGGTAGATGACGAGATTGCTCTTAAAGACGCGTGCCGCATGGAACATGATTTGTCGAAGGAGACTATTGACAACTTAACAAGCTTTATGGAGTTTTTAGAAAAAGAATTTGGCGAAGAGCTTAAGCATAGGTTTGCTAACTACCTTGAGGCTAAGTCTAAGAGCTAAGCTGGCTCAGCAACTTCCCTTCCCACAACACTCTTGTCCTTATACAGGATTACTTCCTCGCCTTCCACAACAGCTTTATCGATTTCGCCTAAGGCTAGCTTTCTAAGTATTCTCTGCATTTGGTCTATGGAAAGCCTCGTGTTAACCCAGTATGGCTGTGCTTTCTTAAACAGCTTAAAGTACATCATCCTGCGTATAGGCTGCTTAGCTTCGCTTAAATCTATTAAGTATGGGTTGTAGTATGGCTCGTTGATCTTCTCGATAAGCGCAGGTACGCCGGAAGCGTTCCTCCTCTTATAAGCATACCTGTACACCCTCCCATCTTCCAATACCTCAATGGCTTTAGTTGGAGAAAGCTTTACTACGACATGCGGATCCCAGTAATCTCTCTTAAACAGCCATACGGCGTCGGCTGCAACCTCTCTAACCACCCTATCTTCTCCGAGCATTTCAACGGGGTCTATTACACATCTAGCAACCATATCTTTAGCCAAGTCGCTTGGATCCGCGTTTTCAAGTAGCGAATTCAAAATCTTGTCGGTAAACTCTGGGAAAGCATCTACAATGTTTGTCCTCAAATAGAACTTTCTCTCAGAAGGGTATACCTTGTAGGTCTTTAAGTCCACGAAAACCCAGTCGTCAGAGTGTATAGCTGTTTCACCTGGCTTACCCCATAGCGCTAAGGCGTATGTATGCGTCGTCTTGCCTGTGCCAGTTGGAGCTATCAATATTATACCCTTGTCAAAGACCTTTACACAACCTCCGTGTATTGGAAGAATGTTACCGCCCTCTTCTTCAGCAAGCTCAGCAGTTAGCCCTAAACACGCTTGAGACTTCGCCTGACCATAGTACTCGCTGTTTATAATCATGTACACCTTGCTTTCACGGCAGTAGAAAGTTTTAGGGTCAGGGGAGTCTAAGCTCATTTTCTGCAGGTCGTCTGGATGTTGAACACCTACTAATGCGACTACCCAAGCATCGGGTATTGAAGAGTTTTCAGCTTCCCACCAGTTTTCTCTCCATAAGGTGTATACATGCTTGCTATTGGTCAGCAGCTCTATTGTCCAGTGCATTAGCCTTGCTTTATGCCTATAGACTTTCCTTAAGTTACTCGGTAGGTTTAATGAGGAGATCTCGTCTTCATACTTCATTTCCTCAACAATCCAGTCAAAACGCCTATTATACTCTCTCATAGGCAAGATCGTTAAGGCTACCCTGCCCTTAACTTTAGTCACGTAGTTGTATATTACCATCGTCCCTTACCACTAGAGCTTAAGGCGTAGAGTACAAGAGTATAAAAACTTTATGTTTAAGTCCAGATAATGTTTAGATAAGCCACTTTAATTATGGAAAGGTTTTCAGTTAATTACGGAACTCTTATTAATAGTTTTCAAGGAAGTTTTCCGAGTTTTCTCAGCAGCTTATCTAAGCAAGCTCTGGACTTAGTTTTAACCACGAATTTCGGCCCCGCTTTTTCAACTCTTAAGCCTTCGACCTCGCAAACCTTGGAGAGCTCTTCTTCGCTAATTAAGAGTATGTAAAAGCCTTCAGGATCTTTTCGGTAAAAGTCTCGGAGGTGTTTGACAGTCAAGGTAGCTTCTTAAGTAACGTTTATGCGCAGGTAGCTTTAGCTTTTTCAATGGAAAAGGGCGGCGATTTCGCTATGGAGCTTAAAGGCGTTATTTTAAGCACTATGGCTCGAGGGCCTAGAAACTTTAGCAGAGATGTGTTGGTTAAGGTGGATGGCTTTGACGACGTGAGCTCAGCATCTAAGCTTATTGGTAGGTCTGTTACGTGGACTTCAAAGAAAGGCTTAGAGGTTCGGGGGAGGGTTATTAGAGTTCATGGGAGAAACGGCGTTGTAGTAGTTAGGTTTAATAAGCCTCTGCCTGGACAAGCGCTTTCAACTAACGTCTTAATATCCTGATATTCTCCTAAGGAAAAGTTTTTACGCTTATAACTCTTCTTAACCCTTATGCCTATTTGCGAGTTTTGCATGAGAGAAGTCGAGAAGGTTGAAAAGTGCAAGTACTGTGGAAAATACTTCTGCCCAGACCACATATATCCAGAGCTTCATCAGTGTGAAGCGTTTTCCTTGGAGGAATAGCCCATCTTGAAAACCATCAAGGTGAGGGTTTACATAGACTACGGAGCTGATAAGGGAGTTAGAGTTAAGGACGTTAAAATTCCGCAAGGCTCAAGTATCTTAGACGCTCTTAAAGCAGTCGCAGATGTTAAATATGTTGAAAGTGACGCAGCAAGCGGGCATTTAGGCGCTGTCGTCTTAGAGATTGATGGCGTAAAAGCTGATTTAAACATGAGCTGGGTCTTCTACATATACGATAAGAAAACTAGGGACTGGGCTTTTCCACAAGTTACAGCCGATAAGGTCATCGTAGAAAACGGATCTATCGTCTTGTGGCGATACTATTCACATAAGGAGGAGGGCTTTCCGCCTAAAACAAGACCTAGAGTTGAAGTTTACTAACTCTTTTCAACATCTCATTAGCTTTTTCAACTAGCTTAAGCTCTTTCTCAAGCTCGAGCAGGGACTTTACATCTACGTGCGTCTCAGGTTTTCTAGGGACATAGGGGCACTCAAACTTAATTGATGTTGATGCTTGAAAAGTGCCTATCTCCTTAGCTAATTTAACGATGTCTTCCTTATCTAACCCTGCTAGAGGCCTATATATTGGGACTTTTATCCCACTTGAAAGGGCGTATAGGTTATCTAAAGTTTGCGAAGCCACTTGCCCAATGCTTTCACCCGTTACAAACCCCTTTGCCCCACTTTTCAGCGTTAAAGCTTCAGCTAACCTATACATGAGCCGCTTACATGCTAAACACGTCATTTTTCCAGCTCTTGAAGCTACATCTTCTAATATCTTGAAGTAATCGGGTATGAAGTAAGCTTCTAAGTTTGGATTTGAAAACCACGTGCTTAAGGCATTCATGACCGAGAGCCACCTCTTCCTAGACTCTCCACCTAGATCAAGGTGTAGGAACGTGATCGCAGCTCCGCGCTTAAGCATAAGCCAAGCTGCCACAGGGCTATCAATACCACCTGATATCAATGAGACAAGCTTCCCTTCAACACCTATTGGCAAACCTCCAACTCCCTTAAACGTCTTAGCATAAACATAAGCAGCTCTTCTACGAATTTCAACGCCGAGCTCAACCATAGGGTTTTCTAAGTTTACCTTGACGTTTAAGCTCCTCAACGCGTTTAAGATCGACGCCCCTAACCTTTTCTCAATTTCTAAGCTCGTTAGAGGATAATCTTTAAGCTCTCTTGAAGCTCTTACAGCAAATGTAAAGTTATCCCTAACCTCCCTTGCTGCCAAGCTTATCACAGCTTCTTCAATTTCCGAGAAGTTGCGTGAAAGCTCTATAGCTGGAGAAGAGGATGTTACGCCGAAAACTAAGCAACAGCTTTTGGCGATTTCCTCAGGCTTATCTGAGTACACGTATATTCTGCCGCGTTCAACTACCATCCTCTCGAACTCTAAGCGCTTCCTCTCAAGGTAAAACCTTATGTTGCTTGAAAGAGCGTTTAAAAAACGTCTATGTACCTGTGGGCTCTTTAAAAACACCTCTCCATACCTAACTAAGGCTACGTTTTCCTTCAACTTGTAGCTCCTCAGCTTTAAATGTAGGCGATGTAGCTTATCTTGCTTTTAATAGCCAACAAGCTCTTTTTAGCGTTATCCAGTTCCGTAGCTATTGTGAACTTATGTTCAGGTCTTAAAGCTGGAGAGGAAGCTAAGCTTCCAGCTGACTTAAGTGCTCTTGAAACTTTCTTAAGCGAACACGAGATTCTCTTAACGTCTTTCTCGCTAAAGCCCGCTTGCTTTAAGATCTTTGGGCTTAAAAACGCTTTAAGAGCTTCAAGAGAGCCGTTTAAGGCTATGTCAAGCGTACCCTGTGCTGTCAATACGTCTATTAGCCCGCTCTTAGCCATATCCATTAGCTCATCAAGCTTGTCTATGCAGTTGTCTATGTAAGCTTTTACGATTAGGAAGTATAGAGGCGTCTTCATCCTTAAAGTGTTGCCATCGATAGAAAATAGATCACCTTTAATCAAGGTTAAAACACCTCAAAGAACGAGGCTTCTTCTAAGCCTTCTTTTAAGGAGAACTCGCGCGTACTTCCCCGATTTCTTGTGGTGTTGCTACTTTCGCTAAAAGGATATTTCAGCTTTGCTTCCATAAAAATGGCTGCGGGTTTTGAGCACTTAAAGAGGGGGACTATGTGTGAGCTTACCGTATTTTTAAGCCGTGCCTATTTACCATGCCTCTCTAAAAAGAGGTTGATGTCGCGACATCGTAGCTTGCCTCAAGCTTTGTTAAAAATTCCCATAACTTCTCAACTTGAATTGTAGCTTTTATAGTTAGGGTTTTATAAGCTGTCTGGATAACATATCCAAACGCTCAGCTAAATTGAGAGGCGCTTACAGCTGAGATGACGAAGGTTAAGATAAAGGTACTGGGCGTAGACTGCTACTATGGAGCTATAAAGGCACTTGAAAGAGTAACTCTTGAAGTTCACGAAGGAGAGTTCCTCGGCATTGTAGGCCCAAATGGCTCTGGCAAAACCACGTTGATTAGGGCTATTGCTAAGATCTTAAAGCCGAAGATAGGAGCCATTTTCTTAGACGAAGAAGATATTTCAAATGTTAGCGGAGTCGAGCTTGCTAAGAAAGTAGCTGTTGTTCCGCAGGAAACCGCTGTAACCTTTAGCTTCACAGCCCTCGACATAGTGTTAATGGGTAGAAACCCACATTTAAGCAAGTTTTCCTTTGAGAGAAAAGAGGATTTTGATATAGCGAAGTGGGCTATGGAGCTGACTAACACGTGGCATCTCGCTAATCGCCCTATAACCGAACTTAGTGGTGGTGAAAAACAGAGAGTTATTATTGCGAGGGCATTAGCTCAAAAGCCACGCGTCATGATGCTTGACGAGCCTACGTCGCATTTAGACATAAGCCACCAAATTGAGATTTTGGAGTTGCTTAAGAAGCTTTGCCTTGAAGAGAGATTAACGGTAATTGCGGTCTTTCACGACTTAAACTTAGCGGCTAGATACTGCGATAGAATGGCTTTAATGCATCAAGGCAAAATAATTGCTGTCGGCTCACCAGAGGAGGTTTTAACTGCTGAAAACATCGAGAAGGCTTTTTCAGTGAAGGTCGAAGTTAGAAGACACCCCACGACTGGAGCATTGTATGTAGTCCCCCTACAGCTAAGTCGTGATAAACCAGCTGAGAAAAGGGGCAAAGTGCACTTAATCTGTGGTGGAGGATGTGGAGCTCAGATAATGGCTATACTCGCTGGAAAAGGCTTTGAAGTTACGGTTGGCGTTGTCAACTTACTTGACGACGACTACAAGGCTGCTCAAAGCTTAGGCTTAGAGGTTGCTGCCGAAGCTCCTTTCTCGCCGATAAGCGACTTAACGTATAGCCAAGCGCTTAACATGGCTTTAAAAGCTGATGTCGTGCTAGTGGCTAATGTGCCATTTGGTTACGGGAACTTGAAGAACTTAGAACTAGCGCTTGAGGCGTTAAAGCGCGGCAAGAAGGTTATCTTGATCGGGAAGAGTCTTGAAGGCAGGGATTACACGGAGAATAGGGCTTCAAAGCTTTACCTTGAGCTCGTAGATAGCGGAGCAGTTACTGTTGAAAATCTCGATGATGCCCTTAAGGTTTTAAACCAGCTTTTAGATTAGAGGCTGTATTCTCCCTTCTTCCTCCTCAACAAGTATATGAAGAATGGCCCGCCAAACATCGCCGTTATAACTCCTATTGGTAGCTCAATAGGAGGCAGTGCCGTCCTCGCTAAGTCATCGCAAAGCAGCAGAAAAAGCCCACCAGCTAGCAAAGATGCAGGTAGAAGCACGCGGTGATCTGGCCCAACTATTATCCTCATTATGTGAGGTATTATTAAGCCTACGAAAGCTATTATGCCGCTAACAGAAACTGCAGCTGCGGTTACTAAGCTGCTTACAGCTATCAAGGCCTTCTTAACGTTTTCAACGTTAACACCAAGTGTTAAAGCCGTCTCCTCTCCCAACAACATGATGTTCAAGTCTCTAGCATAGAAGTAGGTCACCATAAAACCCACGGCTGTTAAAGGGGCCACCACGTAAAAGTCAGCCCATTTAGCAAAGGCGAAGCTTCCGAGAAGCCAGAAGTAAATGCCATGTAGCACTTCACCTGAAAACGTTATGAGAAGAGTTGTGAAAGCTGATAAGAAAATGCTTACGGCTATGCCTGAAAGCAGTAGCGTCATTACGGGGACTTTGCCACCTACTTTAGCGATGTTGTAAACTAACAACACTGTTAAAAGTGAGGATATGAAAGCTAGCGTTGGTACGGCAGCTGCTCCAAAAACCGTAAAGCCTAGCCCTGTAGCAAATGCAACCGTAGCTCCCAAGGCTGCGCCAGAAGATATCCCTATGACGTATGGATCTGCCATAGGGTTTCTGAAAATCCCCTGTAAGATAGCGCCAGCTAAGCTTAAAGCAGCTCCTGCGAAAACACATGTTAATATCCTAGGTAACCTAATGTCAATTACTATGGCTTCTCCTTGAGGAGATAAATTTGAAAATAAGCCTTGAGGCTCTAAAAGCGTGTTGATTAGGGGCGTATTCTTTAAAACTGCCTTAAGAGCTACGTCAAAAGGTATTGGCGCTGGACCTACACATAGGGAAGCTATGGAGGCTAAAACGAGGATTAAGGCTAGGGAAGCTATGGAGAGCTGCCAAAAACGCCTCTTACCTGCGTATTCAGCTGGCATGTCCATTAACTAGCACCAAATAGCTCAGGGTGTATTATCTTAGCTAGCTGTTCAAGTCCATCTACAAGTCTAGGACCAGGACGCACTAGCAAATCTTCGTCAATAAAGTATATCTTATCGTTTTTAACAGCGTTTATGGCGCTCCAGCCTGGGCGATTTTTCACCTGATCCACCGTTATGTTATATTCCGCCATGTAGCTATCAGGGAGTATTATGACATCTGGGTTTCTTGATATGACCTCCTCAGCACTTATGATAGGATATTGTGTTTTAGCGTCGTGAAAGATGTTCTCGCCTCCAGCTATCGTTATCAAGTCGTGAATAAACGTTCCAGGGCCTACGCTCATCAACGGGTCATACCAAAGCTCATAGTACACCTTAACTTTAGGTGCGCTAGCTACCTTGTTTTGCACGAGGTCGATTCTAGAAGAGAGGTTTGCTACAAGCTGTTTAGCTTCCTTGTATAACCCCACAGCTTTACCTACAAGCTCAATATCTTTTAAGACGCCTTCGATGTCTTGAGGATTAAGCGCTATTACCGGGATTCCATGGCCTTCTAAAGCCTTAACTACATTTACCTGCAGCGTGCCAAAGGCTATTACCAAATCCGGTTTTAGTGAAACTATGAGCTCGATGTTAACGTCAGAGAAGCCGCCTACAACTGCTAAGTCGCCTGTATTCTTCCTCTCAATGACTTCTTGTGGGTAATCACAGTATCTAGTTACTCCAATGAGCTTATCCCCAGCTCCTATCGCGTAGAGTATCTCAGTGTTTGAAGGGGCTAGGGAAACTATGCGTTTAGGTTCTTCAGCTATAGCTATCGTCCTATTAAAATCGTCTACAACAGCTAAGGGATAACTAGGTGTTTCAAGCTTTTCTTGAAGTATGCTGACTTGCTGTTCAAGCTGGGCTACTAGCTCTCCAAGCTGATTATTTTCTTCCTGCAATCTCTGGATAATAGCTGCCTCGTAGGCTAAAGCCACCACCATGACGACTAAGGCGATTGCAAGCACAGCTGTTGTGGTCTTACCCATATAGCTCACCGTCTGGATAGCTAATCCATATGAAGGGGTAGTGAGATATAAGCGTTCTTCTAGCTTAGTTTCAAATAAGCATGGTGTCTTCTAGGCAAAAGCTTTTTGAGCAATGCCATTACTTACATTTTAAGCTTCGGTAGGTGTTTAGCTTGGAAAAAGAGCCTTTGGTATACATCGATGGGAGGTTTTATCCAAAATCTGAAGCTAAAATCTCTGTCTACGACCACGGCTTTCTATACGGGGACGGCGTTTTCGAAGGCATAAGGGAGTATAACGGGGTCATATTTAAGTTAAGAGAGCATGTTGATAGGCTTTACAGATCTGCTAAGAGCATGATGCTCAATATACCTATGACCAAGGAAGAAATGGTTAACGCCGTCGTGGAGACTGTTAGGATCAACGAACTTAGAGACGCTTACATTAGGCTTGTTGTAACACGTGGAGTTGGAACTCTCGGGTTAGATCCGAGAAGGTGTAGTAGGCCAAGCGTGATAATAATCGCTGAGGAGGTGTTAAGGCTTTATGGCGAAGACCCTCTTGAGAAGGGCGTTAAAGCAATCATATGCTGGGTTAAAAGGGACCCAGTCGACGGCACAAGCCATGAGATAAAGTCGTTAAACTACCTTAACAGCGTATTAGCTAAAATTGAAGCTAACCTATGTGGAGCTGATGAAGCTATCTTCTTAAACTCGCAGGGACATATCGTTGAGGGTACGTCGGATAACATCTTCATAATTAGGAAAGGAGACGTATTGACACCGCCTACGAGCTCTGGCGCGCTTGAGGGGATTACAAGGCAAGTAGTCATTGAAGTTGCTCAAAACCTAGGCCTTAAAGTCTATGAGCAGAACATAACGCCACACATGCTCTTTAATGCTGATGAGGCCTTCTTTACGGGGACAGCTGCCGAAGTCGTGCCGTTGATTGAGGTTAATGGTAGGCCAATTGGCAACGGCAGGCCTGGAGAGCTTACTAAGAAGATAGCATACGAGTTTAGAAAAGTGGTCTCAGATCCTAGAAATGGGGTGAAGGTCTTTTAATACCTCTTGGTAGGCTTTACCTTAGCTATGTGCATGGCATTTAATAGTGTGGCAAGTGAAAGCCCTACATCGCCGACTACTACAGCAAGCCATAACGTCACATAACCTGGTATTGCTAGGATTGCAAAGCTGCTTTTAATTAATATCGACGCAATGGCATTTTGCTTAACTATTTTTAATGTCCTCTTGCTTAGCTCAATTAAGTAAGGCAGTTTCGCTACGTCGTCCTGCATTAATGCTATGTCAGCTGTTTCTAATGCCACATCGCTGCCTATGGCGCCCATGGCGATACCTACATTCGCCTTCGCTAAAGCAGGAGCATCGTTTACGCCGTCTCCTACCATAACTACGTGTGCGTATCTCTTTGAAAGTTCCTCAATGACCCTCACCTTATCTTCAGGTAAAAGCTCTGCAAAGTACTTGGAGATCTTAATTTTCTTGGCAAACGCCTCAGCGGCTTTTGCGTTATCTCCGGTTACCATAACAACCTCTATGCCTTTTTTAGTGAGCTCGCTCAGCGCAGTTACGACGCCTTCCCTAACTTTGTCTGCAACAGCTATGAAACCGATAAGCTCAGAGCCTCTACCCACATATACGGTGGTCTTACCTTCACGCTCAAGTAAGCTGACGTGATTTTCTAAAGGCTTGAGTACGTCTTCGTTAAACAGCTTCTTGTTGCCGACGTAGTAGATAACGCCATTAACCACGCCTACAACTCCTTTACCGGCTATGGCTTTAAAGTCTTCAACAGCTTTAAGTTCCACGTTTTCCTCTTTAGCTTTATCCAAAATTGCCTTCGCGATAGGATGTTCTGATAAGGCTTCAAGGGAAGCAGCTGTAGATAATAGCTCAGTTTTCGAGCATTTTAAGGGAACGACGTCTGTGACTTCAAGCTTTCCTTCAGTTAACGTACCTGTCTTATCGAAGGCAAAGACCTTGGCCTTGCTTATCTCCTCAACATACCTGCCCCCTTTGATCAATACACCGTTTTTAGCAGCATTTGTAATAGCCGACATCATGGCTACTGGAGTAGATAGCACTAAGGCACATGGACAAGACACTACAAGTAAGATGAGCGCCTTGTAAATCCATTCACCTGCTGGAAGGTTTAATAAGAAGATGGGGATTATAGCTACGCAAGCTGCTAATGATATGACGCTAGGCGTATAAATTTTCGAAAACCTGTCAATAAACCTCTCAACGCTAGATCTCCTTTCTTGAGCTTCCTCAATTAGCTTAGCTATCTTGCTGACAACTGTCTGGTCATGGCGCTTCGTAACCTTAACTTCTAAGAAGCCGTCAATGTTGATTGTTCCAGCGTAAACTTCGTCTCCAACATCTTTAAACACAGGCGTAGATTCTCCTGTTATCGATGCTTGGTTAACACTTGAAGAGCCCTTCACGACAATACCATCTAGCGGGATTCTCTCTCCAGGCTTTACTAATATGATATCGCCTACGACAACTTCTTCAACACGCACTGCGGAAAAACTTTCCCCTCTTTTAACTAACGCTACGTTGGGGGCTACCTCCATAAGCAGGTGAATGGACTTCTTAGCCTTTTCAGCAGCTCTTTTTTCAAGGCTTTCAGCTACGTAGAATAAGAGCACTATTACAGCTCCTTCCTCTATATGACCTATTAAAAAGCTGCCGACAGATGCTATGACTATTAACATGTTAACGCTAAACTTCCCATACGAGATTAAGGAGCGTATACCGTTTAGCGCAATTTCAAAACCAGATATCATGGCGACCAACGCAAATAACACATTAGCTAAGGCTTCAAACTTCAAAGAAAACTTGAGGAATATGCTTATGAGAAACAGTGTCGTCGACAACGCGATTACAGCTACATTGTTCTTAGGTAAGCTAAGCCAACCACTAGCAGGTGCTCGCTTACATGCGCAGAAGCCTTGATTCTTCAATATTTGTCAGCTCGTAGCTGATGAAAGGCTCTGCTTAAACTGCTTTTATTAAACTAGTGCTAAGAAATGCTGGAAATTTAATAAAATTTATTAAGCTTATGGAGGAATTTTATTATATGGCGATTATAAGCATATCGCTTACGCCTGAACTTCTCGAGAAATTAGATACTCTCATGAAGGAAAGAGGTTATTCAAGTAGGTCTGAAGTCATTCGAGATGCTGTTAGAGAAATGCTGATGGAACATGAGCTCAGCGCCCTCAAAGCTAAATCGGTCATAGCTACGATAACCGCTATAGCTGAACATGAGAAACAGGGCGCGATAGAGAGGCTTATACAGCTAAGGCACAGGTACGAGAGAATAATATCGGCTGACATGCACATACACATTAATGGAGCATATTGCTTAGAAGTCTTAGTAGCTAAAGGAGACGTAAATGAAGTCCTAGACTTTATAGGGAGAATACGGTCAATAAGGGGGATTAAGCATGTTAAGTACACGATAGTCTCGGTAGCCTAAGCTGCTAGCATTAAAGCTTGTAAACGCATAGCCTTGGATAATGTGCTACGAGCATGGCTTTAACCTTAAGTTCTTGAAGTTCTCTCCTTAACTTCCTGTGGTAGCTTAAGTACTTGTCTAAGCTGTTGATGGAGTTAAAGCTGTTAGGTGCTAGTTCTTTAAGTGCTTTGAAGAAGCGTTTGCCACAAAGCTTTATGTTTAGCGGTTCTACTATGAAGAAGTCTACGATGTCTTTAAGCTGTTGAACTAAAAACGTAACGTCGACTAAATGCGGAATCGCTGGGCTTATGAAAGCGTACGTCTTTAATCCTCTTCTCGAAAGCTCTTTAAGAGCCTTAACTCTATCTTCATGTCTAGGACTATTAGGCTCAAAAACCTTCTTGATCTCCTCATTAAAGCCGTTAACGGTTAAGCCTACTTCCAAATGCTTAAACTTCATAAGCACATCTATGTCCCTTAATATGAGATTTGACTTCGTTAAAATTCTGAGGCAGATGTTTTCATCCATGTTTTCGAGAACTCTTCTAGTAAGCTTAAGCTCTCTTTCAATAGGCTGATACGGGTCAGATACGCTGGACATGTAGACCACGCCGTGGACATACCTATTTTTAATAAGCTCTGGAGCGTTGACCTTAGCTTCAACCCATGAACCCCATTCTCCATACCTCTTCCACCTACACATGAATTTAGCATAGCAGTATAGACACGAATGCCCACAGCCTACGTACTGGTTTACGACGTAGCTTGCTTCAGGAATCTTGGTTTTAGCGAATATTTCCCTAGCTTCGACTTCAATAAGCTTAAGTGAGCTAGTCATTGAAGACTCTTTATCCAAGCCATCACCTTATCCTTTTAAGCATATCTCTATGGTCGAGGAAGTTGTCGACCTTATGACTGTGCTTTAAAACGCCTGTGTACACTATAAGTTTTCAGGGAAAGCTAGCTCTTCTTCTCAATTAACGCGACTGCTCTAACTGGAGACGCTGTAGCGCCAACTATGTTGAGAGGCAAGACGACGAGCTTAAACCTCTTATTAACGAGTTTTTTGAGGTTTCTTAAGTTTTCAATTACTAATATACCGTTTTTAAACAGGGTTTTATGAGCTGGAAACGTTGAGCTATCCGGGTGGTCTATGTTAGGAGTGTCTACGCCTACTAAGCTAAACTTTAGATCAACGATTTGAGAAGCCGCATCTTCAGATAATCCTGGGTGATCTGTTAAATACGATGGAAAACCAGCTCTTTTTTCAAAACCCGTATATATTAAGAGGGCGTCCCCGATGTCGAACTTTATCTTCGATAACGCTTTCCTCAAGTCCTCAGCTGTTATAAGCTCTTTAGGCTTTTTAAACGACATGTCTATCGCTAAGGCATTTAAGATGAAGCGTTCAAGGGGGAGCTGGTCTATGCTTGCTCCGCCGTTTAACATATGTAGGGGGGCATCTATGTGGGTAGCTGTGTGAGTAGCCATGTGTATTACTTCAGCTTCAAAGCCTTGCACATCTAATCTAGCCCATTTGACGATCGCTGGCTTGGGATAAGTTGGAAAGACTTGTGTTTCATGAGATATCGGATAGCTTAAGTCGATGAGCTTAAACTTCGCTTTCCTAGCTTTCGACAACTAGCTTGATCCTCCTCGTAGTTAAGCTAGCTGGTTTCTAATCTATGCAGGTGGAGTAAATTTAGCGGTTTCTACGAGCTTTTTAAGCTACTTAACCTACTCGTGTCTTAAAGCGACAACAGGGTCTAACTTAGCAGCTCTTCTAGCTGGCAGTAAACCTGCTAAAACGCTTACAGCTACTGAAAACAGAAGCACTAACACTAAAAGATCTAAGCTGAAGATAGGGGTATACTGAATCATCAATGTACCCCCAACACCTTTTATAGGCTTACTAAAGAAAAATGGAAGTATGTATGAGCCTCCAATGCCAGCAACTATACCTATAACTCCGCCTATTATTCCAACTAACATAGCTTCCCATAAGAAGAGCTTCATGACATCTGAGTCCTTAAAGCCAAGCGCTTTTAAAACACCTATTTCCCTAGTTCTTTCCATTACCGATACGAACATTATGTTCATTATGCCCAAGCCAGCTACGAAGAGCGATATCGCGGCTATTGTGCCGAAGAAAAATCCTATGGTAGACGTTATCCTAGATACTATTTGAGCTATTTGCTTGACGGTTATTATGTCAAGCTCAGCTCCGTAGAATATCTTAAGGTAATCAACTACCTTGTCCACGTCTTCGGGAGTATCAGCTTTTATGAAGATTACGTCGAAGTAGTCACGGTTAAAGGTCTGCTTAGCAGATTCCAGCGATATGAAGACTATCCTGTCAACTCTTATGAATGGAGACGCTCCGTATTCTTCAAGTGAACCTACTACGTAAAAAGTCTTCCTAAAAGTCTTCTTCCCCACCATAAACTCAAGAGTTATTGCTTGACCTACGTCCGCTAAAGCTTTGCTCCCTTCTGGTGGGTGAACTATTTCATAGCCTACAACAGCTTCAGGCGCGCTTGAAGCTAACATCAACCTCCCTTTTTCAATCTTAATTTCCCCGAAGAGAGGTTCTATGTGATCTGGCCTTATGCCGAAGAGCGATAGAGATTCTGAGCCACCTGATCCATATAGTGTAACTCTAGAGTAGTATGCGGGTATGACCTCTTGGACACCAGGTATTTGCTTCATTCTTTCAACGTCAATTAATGTCAGCCTAGTTTGCATCGAAGATGGCATTATGAAGATGGTATTTGGGCCGAGTTTTGTCAATTGGGCGTTAATACTCTCTTGCATGCCTGAGGTTTGCGAGACTAGAGCTATTATGGCAGCTGCTCCAATAACTATGCCTAAGACCGTTAGAGATGTCCTAAGCCTTCTCTCCTTTAACCCCTTCCAAGCCCACTTAACTAGGTCTCCTGCTCTCATCGCGGTACATGTCTCCTCCAGATAGCTAAAGCTAAGATAGCTGCTGGTAAAGCTGCGGCAACCGCGAAGCCAGCCTTAGCTTTTGAAGTAGCTGGGACAGCTCCTTGAACTGTTATGGGCACGTGCACGTAAGCTTCGCCTTCTTCATGTAGGTTATCTCTATAGCTTATCTTAAACTTAAGAGTGTACTTGCCAGGCTTGATGCTCGATGGAGCCTTTAAAGCCATTGTGAAAGGCGTTGGCGTGTTAATGGGCAAGTCGCCTACAAACACGCTTTCACTTATAAGTGGCTCAAAGCCCTCCCCTTCAAGCGTTATGTTGACTCCATATGCGGGTGACGTGCCGAGATTTATTAACGTAGCTGTAAGCGAAAAATCTGAGCCGGGCGTTACCTCTCTCGGATACGTTGAGTACTCCGATAACACTATGTCAACGGAGCCTTTTAACACCAATACCACTTTCCTAGTTTCCCTTTTATCAGCCCCCGTGGAGTCTCTGTACTTAATTGTTAAAGTCAACTCCTGCGTAGTACCAGAGGCGTCTGGGTGAGCATAAATTGATAAGTTAACGGTTTTTGACGTTGAGGGCTTTAATGTGCCTATGAAGAGCTTATTGTCTTCTCCAAGGAGAGCTATGGGGGTTAGCGTAGCTGTCTTTGGAAGCGATATTTCTACTTCAACTGAGCTTAACGGCTCATTGCCTAAGTTGCTTATAGTGAAGCTTACATTGGAGGATTTTCCAGTGAATATTCTTTGAGGCGTGAAGGAGCACTCTATAGCTGGCTTTGGAGCATTTAACACTTTGACGCCGATAACTCTTGTCTCGCTACGTGTAAAGCCCGTGGGATCCTTGTATCTTAGAGAAAAGCTCATTTGATAGCTATTGCCAGCGGCGTCTGGGTGAGCGTAGATCATTATCTTTTGGCTGTAAAACCCCCCTTTTTCAAGCTTGTCTATGTGGAGAAAGCCATCCCAGCCAATTAAGATTAGTGGCGAGGTCGGCGAGGCATATGACCCTGATGGGAGGGTAAGCATTATCGTTATGTCCTCGACATTGCCCCCTTCATTTACGACATACAATGTTAAGTTGTTGACTTGTCCTGGGCTAAGCTGATAGCTGCTTAAAGATAGCTTTAATAAGCCTTGCTGAGCATCCTCTACTTTAACTCCTAAATACCTGGTTTCGCTATGTGACGCGTTAAACTCGTCCATGTAGTTTAACGTTAAGGCTAATTGACACGTTAAGCTAGCGCTTGAAGGAGGAGCGTATATTGTGAACTCCGTTGTGAAGTTTTCTCCTGGCTTTAAGCTTTGTATATACCAGAAGCCGTCGCTATTCCTGAGTATTAGCTGGGATGTCTGTGGGACAACTAAGTAGGCGTTTATTGAGCTAAGCTCGTATTCCCCTACGTTTTTAATCGTGAGCTTAACACTATTGTCTTTGCCAGGCGTTAAAGTAGAGGGCGTTAACGAGGCTTCAAGCCTTGGACTTGGGGTAGCTTCAACGTATACGCTCGTAGCTAAGCTATCTGACCTATCTACACCATATGCGTCGCGGTAGCTTATGCTAAGCGTCAATACCCCGGTATATGGAAGTGTTGATGGCTGAGCATATATCTTAAGCGGGATGTACTTCACATCACCTGACCCAATTTCGCCTAAGTCGAAGCTACTATCTTCACCAACTAAGCTTACTGAAGATGAAGATATTGTGACCTTGACGTTTGACGCGTCGGCAGAGCCTTTATTTTTTAAAGCTAAGACTATGTCGCTTAAACCTGGCTTAACAGAGCTGTTTAAGACCTGTACGTTGAAGGAGACTCTGCCGTATAGGGGCACGGTTACGGTTAGTTCTTGAGTTGTAGGAGACATGTGACCTGAGCCTTCTATGACTAGCCTCATGCTGTGATCAGCTATGCTGGCTGAGTCGTCGATGTTCAATGTAAACTGCAAGTCAAATGTCTGCCCCGCGACAACGGATGAATAGTAAGCTACAGCTTCGCCTTCACCAGATGGCGTCTCAAAGCCTTGTGACAAATGCAAAGTCCCTTTAAGGTATAATACCTTTGAATACGACGACGTATCAACATATTGAAGTCTTATAGTTAAGATGACATTCTCATCTCCTGGAGCAGCCTGTATCTTCGAAGACTCGCTCTCACCCCAGAATACCTTAACAACCCTGAAGTTTGAGGACTGCTGCCCATAGGCTAAAGTGGAGGATAGCGCTGTGAAGAGCACGAAGATAGTTAACAGCGTTAACAAGACTTTTAAAGACCTCATCCAGCTACGACCTCCCTCTCAATCATGCCATCTCTAAGGTAAACTACCCTATTGCACACCGACGTTATCTCCAAGTTATGAGTAACTATCACTATCGTCACGTTCCTCTCTTCGTTAATTTTCTTAAGCAAGTTTACGACATCCCAAGCTGACTTCGAATCCAAGTTCCCTGTAGGCTCATCAGCTAAGACTATCGAAGGGGAGTTAGCGAGAGCTCTTGCGATAGCAACTCTTTGCTGCTCACCTCCACTCAATTCGCTTGGCTTGTTGTTAGCTCTAGCAGCTAAGCCGACGGCTTCCAGCAGCTGCATGGCACGCTCTCTCCTCTCCTTGGGAGGTATCCCTGAGGCTATCATAGGGACTTCAACGTTTTCGAGAGCGGTCATGTATGGTATTAGATTAAACATTTGGAAGACAAAGCCAATCTTCTTGTTTCGAAGCTCAGCTAACTCCTTGCTCTTCAACCTCGAGATATCTACGCCGTCTATGAAGACTTGCCCCTTCGTCGGTCTATCTAACGCACCTATCAAGTTTAACAGAGTTGACTTGCCGCTCCCAGATGGCCCTACAACAGCTATCATCTCGCCTCTCTTAACAGCTAAGTTTACCCCTCTTAAAGCAGCGTACTCAACCTTGCCTAGCTTGTAGACCTTCCATAAGTCTATGGTCTTGATAACCTCATCCACTTTTCTCACCTCTCTCAATGGTCTCCAGGACTTTATGCGCTATGTCCTTGACTATGTCAGACTTGATCAATATGAGTACGCCGCTTTTAACATCACCTACTACCAGCAGTTTATCACCAGCTTTTACGCCTAAGTCTTCTCTAGCCTCTTTAGGTATCACTATTTGCCCACGGTCACTTACGGGGGCTGCGCCATAGAGCTTATACCTATCTCCAAGCACAGGTGGTCCCTTACTTATTCAGATTATTCACACAAGTGTGAAAAATGTGAAAAATAAAAGTTTAACGCTTGTTCGATCACGCTTTACTTGAGCCTTACCTTAAAGACGCACTTAGGGTCTCCCTTAGCTATGCACTCAACCTCCTCAGCTGGAAGACCCTCTTTGCCGAAGTATACTGATGCCATTCCCGAGACATAGCCTCTCGTAAATGGACAATTAGGCTTATCCAGCTTGCCTTTGAGAAAACGCGACTCAAACAAGTCTTCACACGATATAATTAGCTCATCTTCGCTGAGCTTTTCTAAGCGAAAAATCCCTATGCCAGCTGCCGTCAACGCGTTTATGTGAAAACGCACCTTAACCTCAGCTAGCGCTTGTTGTAGAAACCCTGAAGATATGAGGTTAGCTGTCGTCTTACCAGCTTCTTGCCCCTGCCAAAAGAGAAGCATCTCCCCGCCAGATCCAAACGTGTTTTTAATAGCTTGATACGTTTCAGCTAGCGTTCTCGCTCTAAAGATTAGTGCCTGTTCTTTAAGGTTATTTATCGTGGATGGAAAACCGAAGATATCGCAGAAAACTCCTAACGTCTCAGGCTCATATACTTCAACCTTTAAAGCCCAATTTCTCAAGAACTTCTTAATCTCAGACACTACATCGCCAGGTTGGACGGGAGCTCCCGTGAAATCAGCTAATAAGAACATCGTATACGCTTTTTTCTCCATATTAACGTAAGCAGCTAAGTTGACTATAGATATGTTGTTCTTAGCAAATATAGACGCTATATCGGCTGTTATTCCAGGTCTATCGGGACCTTCGATTAAAAACTCTACAAGCCTTCTGCCCAACTCGACACGCGAGACGAAGATCTCCTTTGGCACTCTTTCTACCAACTTAGACACCAGCTACTTCAAAAAATGTTGGTTTTTTAAGTGTTAAAATAAGTTGCTCGTGTATAGGCGTTTAACAGTCGCTCAGAAAAATGCGTCTCTTGTCAGCTGAACTCTTATTACAGCTCCTTAAGTTTATTAAGGCAGATGTTGCAGAGGGTTCTCCATGGCTGAGAAATCTGAAGATGTTAAGAAAGCCATCGAGTATTTAAATGAGTATTGGAGTGTAGGCATTTTGAGGTTTTTCTCAGATTTGAAGATGATGGGCGTTTCAGACCCAAAAGCGGTGTTGAGAGCTTTGGTTGAAAAAGGCTATGTTGAGCTAACGTCATCAGGCGTGGTCAATGCTACGGATAAGCTTCCTAAGGTTAAGAAGGCGAAGACATTGGCTGACTTATTGGGCTTTTGAGGAAGCGTAATATAGCTTTGCGAGTATAGCTGTCAAGAGGAGGTTTAAGTTAAAGTGGCTGAGAGAAAAGCTGTTGGCGTTTTTCACGGAGAGGCTAAGGTAGGCGAAGTATACTCCGGCTTCACTCAGTTGACGTTGACGCCAAGCGACTTAGCAAGCCCCCTATCTCTTCAGATGGCTTTAAGCAGAATGTACGATGCGTTGATAAAGGCTGCTCAAGAAGGCCCTAAGAAGAAGTATGTAGCTGAAGTTAGGTTTACCGATAGCATGGGCAACCCTGTTGTCGTAGCCTTGGAGCTTGGAGATAAAGCTCCACCGTTTACTAAGAGGGAGCTTAAAGCTAGGGTTATGATAGAGATTTACGAGGAGGAACATGAGGAGCGTGAGCCAGTTATTGACTAAGAGCAAGTTCATAGCTATCAAGAAAGAACACGTCTTCGACATTAATATTCCCTTAAGGGTTATAGCTGTCTTTCCTAGTTTGCCGAGGGAGTTTAAGCCTATCGACTTAGCTAGAATCTCATACATGAGCGAGAATACGGCTAGGAAAGTTTGCCAAAGGCTAGCTAATTTAAAGGTTATTGAGAAGAAGCCTAAAAGCAAGTCGTATGTCAAGATCTACGATAAGTTTTCAGATTGGCTTAAGGGGTTAGCATTGAAGATTGTGCTTGACGCCGAGAAACGCGGAGTTAAGTATGTTGAGCTGGAGGATAGCCAAGTTGTCGTGGGTGAAGCATTGGGAGAAGCTAAGCCAGCAAGAGAGAGCTAGCTCATCTAGTAAGCCTAAGAGGACGGTAGACGTAGATGCTTTGAGGAGGTGGAGGAGAAGGGGGAAGTATGCTGAACAGCAGCTTGTAAACTTGCTTGAAAAACATGGCTGGAAGGCTATTAGGATACCTTTATCTGGTCCTGCTATGAAGTATCCAGATGTCTTCGCAACCAAAGGTGATAGGATAGCAGCATTTGAAGTGAAGTACCATTATCAGTCATCGATAACCGTTGCTGAAGAACAGGTAGCTAAGCTGTTTAACTTCTTGGAAATGTTTAAGCCATATAAGTCAAGGGAAGCTGTCATAGCTGCTAAGTTTGGTAGAAGGTGGGTTTTCAAACACGTGAAGTCTATAGGCAAGGTACATGTAAGCTCAGATGAGAAATCTGATTGGAGCATTATATGATGCTGGGGGGCGTAAGCATTGGCTAGGTATGCGGTATTGGTAATTGATATGTTAGAGGAGTTTGTTCATGGAAGGCTCGGCTGCGATGCAGCTAAGGACATCATACCTAAGTTGAAGACGTTGCTTGACGAAGCTAGAAGACATGGCATACCAATAATCTACTGTAATGACGCGCACATACGGGGTGTTGATAGGGAATTTGAGCTTTGGGGCGAGCACGCTGTAGTGGGAAGCCCTGAAGCAGAGGTTGTTGCTGAGCTTAAGCCTATGGAAAAAGACTTTGTTGTGCAAAAACGTAGGTATAGCGGATTTTTCGAGACAAGCTTAGACTTGTTGTTAAGGGAGTTAGGAGTAGATGTCCTCATCTTAACAGGCATACACACTCACATTTGCGTACAACATACAGCTGCGGATGCTTTTTACAGGGGGTATAAGCTTATGGTGGTAAGAGATTGTACGGCTGCTTTAACCCTTGAAGACCACGAGAGAGCTCTTGAATACATGAGGAAAGTCTATGGGGCGAGCATAGTAAGCTTAGATAAGGTTAAAAGCTTATTTAAAAGCATGTCGTGAAGATGTGGGCTTAGCCTTGTAAAAAAGAAGGTTAAGCTCTAAAAAGCTACATGAACTTCTCCTTACCCCAAGGACATACTTTTATGCACATTCCGCATATGTAGAACCCATATTCGGGTATTGTTTCCTTTATCCAAGGCCTATCTTTAAGCGTTTTAAGTCTTTCAAAACATTTCTGAGTGTCGAAGATTTCCTCTCTGCTATTCGGCCTTACTTTAAAGTCTCGATATTTGAGAGCTCCTGAAGGACAGTTTTCGACACAGAGCCTGCAGTCCCCACAGAGGTTTTCTTCAAAGGGCTTATTTGGCTTAAGAGGCATATCAGTTAAAACCGTCGCTAGCCTTATCCTAGGACCATATCTTGGATTTATCAATAAGCCATTCCTACCAATCCACCCGAAGCCGGCGGCCCACGCAAAAGGCTTATGTGAAACGTGTGCTACGAGATTCTTCATGTCTATGATCATCGAAGCCGGTATTACTAAGGCATGGTAGCCATAGCTGAAAATTTTGCTCGCGACTCTGAAAGCTATGTTGTCCAAGGTGTAGTTTGCGGTTTTGTAAGCATGTGCATATAGCTCGCCTGGATCGTCTCTAGTTATCATCTCAAAGACGTACTTGGGCAGCGCCACGGCTATTGAAACAGCGTATTTAAAGCTATCAAGCTTAAGAGCTCCGAACACTGGTACATCGCGTAACAAGCTTAGGTCTGCTACGCCAGCTAACGATGCCCCAGCTGAGAGGGCTGTGGATATGACATCTCTCGTAGCAGCTTCTACATCTAAAGCCGGCAGGGTACAGCCACCTCAGCTTTAAACTAGTGTCTTAAGCTAAGATATGAGCGTTAAGGGGAGGCTACGACAAAACCAGCTGATTTAAGGTTTTCAGCAAGCTTAGCCAATATCTGCTGCTCATCGACGCCTAGAGCATATTGCCACGCTTCAACGTGTTTTTCAACTGGTATTACGTCAATGCCCTCCTCAACAAGTGGCTTAAGCTCATCTGGCGCTTTCTCGTAATTCCACTTTGGCAATATGAACTTCCTTATCTTAACCTTCTTAGTCTTAATAGCAGCTAACACCTTGCCAGAGCCTCTCCAGCTAAGCCCGCCTACTGGACCCACGTTGCCCTTAATGTCCACCTTGCCAGTCATCACCACTTCAGGCTTAACCTCTATTCCAGATAGCTCTGAGATCGCAGCTACGCTAAAAGCTACTCCGAGGCTTGGTCCCGTAACGCCGCCTCCAGGCACGCCTTCCATTGGGCTTATGACTTGGAATTTGAAGTCGTAGTTTGACAAGTCTACGCCCAGCTTATTCAATACGTAGCTTTTAACATATTCAACAGCGTTTGAAGCGCTTTCAATAACGCTCGTGTCCTCAACTGGAGCAGCTTGTCCAACTAATACCGTCTTAGCAGCTCCTGTAACAGCAACCTTGCCTGAACCTTTGGGGTTTATGTTACACTCCACGAGGAGTATTATGCCTTGACGCCCAAGCTGATCTGTTGCTAAGCCCAATACCACGCCCGTACCTGGATGTTCCGAGATCAAGCTTTCTTGCGACTCTAAAAGCTCTTTTTCGAATTCCTTTTCAAGCTCTCCAGCAGCTTTGTAGAAGTGGTAAAGCTTGAGCTTGTGTTGTTCTGGCGTGACGTTTCTCAATATTTCAACATCGTCGCTACCATAAATGTCGCGTATTCTGCTAAGCTCCTCACTATACAGCTTCCTAAGCTTTTCAGCTTGATCCTTATCTCCCGAGTCATATGCTCTCACGATATCTGTAGCAGCAGCTACTTCCTGCGACCTTATCCTATTAGCTTCTCTCACGATTTCAGCTATGACTCTTGGAGAGACCATCTTAAACTTCTTTATGACGCTCAACACGTTTTCTGGGGTTGCTTCTTCACTTAAGTGTGGAAGGTAGTGTTTGAGGTGAACTCTAATCACATCTAATCGTTCCGCGTCGTTTCTAGGCAACGGTATTTCTATGACATACGGCTCAAACCTGTTTATTACAGCTTCATCTATCATCTCTAAGCGGTTTGTAGCTGCTATGACTATGACGTTTTCAAGCGGCTGCAAGCCATCAAGCTCAGTTAATATCTGAGCTACAATCCTATCGCTGACGGGATCTCCTCGACGTTTAGAAGCTATTACGTCAAATTCGTCGAAGAATATTATGCTGGGAGCCATTCTTCTAGCAAGCTGGAATAGGTCTCTGACGTTTTTCTCTGGGTCGCCAACCCACTTAGCATTCATCAACAGCTGAGCTGCTGGCGCATAGAGAAACGTGGCGTTACTCTCCTTGGCTATAGCCTTCGATAAGTAAGTCTTGCCGCAGCCTGGCTCACCCCATAACAAGAAGCCTTTTGGAGGAACCCAGTTTAGCTTGCCCGAGAGCTCTGGCCTTAAGCTCAGGGATATTATCTTGAAGATCTTTTCCTTAATCCCGAAGAGCCCGCCTATATCTGAGTAGCTTACAGCTGGCTTTATCTGCAATACAGCGCTCATGACTTCTGAACTTTTTTCTTGCTCAACGTAACCTCTCAAGCTTCTAGCTACGTCTCGGAAATCGTCTAAGGTAACTGTGTAACCTAGCCTCTCTTCCGCATGCACGAGCCCCTTAAGCCTCTTAAACAACCTCTCTCTTAATGGCTCAATCTTCTTCAACCTGACCTTATTACATGCATCGATTATGTCGAAGGGGGTGAGCTGTGTCTGCCTATATGCGCTGACAGCTTTTTCCAAGATTTCTAAGACTTTCTCAGCATCTAGGTATTCCCAGCCATTTTTCTTAAACTCGCTTTTCAAAACAGCCAGCAACATCTCTCTTGAAATGTTTTGGTCTAAGTCTATGACGTGCGCTCTTCTCCTAATATCCTCCCTGATAGCCTCAAACTTGTTAGTAGCAGCTATTACCACGGTTCTCTGTTGCGTATTGAGTATCTTGTTGATGTGGTCTACGAAGGCGTCTTGAACTCTTATATCTTCTCTATCAGCTCCGTGCATTGCCATAGCCACTTTTGTGCCAAAAGCTTGGAATTCGTCAAAGAAGATTATGCTCGGTACTTCGCTTGCTCTTCTGAAGATTAATGCTAGGTTTCTAACTGATTGACCGTAGAGTGGGCTGAAGATCTCCTCACTTTTAACAGATATTGCCTGTACGTTTACTCCGTGTTTAATGCCGTAGAGTATCGCATCTCTTAAACAGACTTCAGCTAAAAGCGTCTTACCAGTCCCAGTCCCTCCTTTCAAGATGAAAAACTTAGGCGGGTCAGAGCCTTTAAACACTGACCTGACAACGGGATCTCTTATCACGTGGTAGCCTATTGAAGTCATTAACGCTTCGTACTCTTTATTTCTTCCAACAAGGTCCTCTCTCTTATGTGGAAACCTCTTATCAAGCTCAGTTAACCTCTTCCTAAGCTTTCTAGGTGTTAATTGAGCGTTTTTCCACCTACGGTAATCCCTATTAACCATGTGAAGAGGTATGCTTAACAGCTTTCTTAGCCTAGGCCTCTTAATCCACCAAGGCTTAAACTCTCCTAACCCCTCTCCAATAGGTTCTCCTACATAATCCTCATCCTTCTTACTCTTCTTCATCAATAACGTCAAACCAATCCCTCCACTTAGCTAAACCATAAAGTGCAGCAAATAACAAGAGGATACCAGCAGATTCAACAACCATACCTAAGCTTAGCTCAAAAGATCCTAACGCGAAGACGTTGAAGAGGAGCTTGCCTAAAGCTACTATAGAGGTTATGAAAAGTATGAAGAGTGAGGCGTAGAAGAAGTATCTTATCAGTAAGGCTAGAGAATCCTGTTTCGTCCACCTTCTGCCCTTTCTCTGCTTAAAGTCTTTAGCATCGAGAAGCCAAGATGCTCCGAACATCGCGAAAAAAGCTCCGTAGAGTAGGAATCTCCAAAGCGGCGACTCTGCTGAAAGGAGCAGTTTTTGCCACTCGGTTGTCTGCTGAGTTGTAGATTGATAGACCACGTATCTAACCGGTAGAACGAACTGGACAGTGACGTTAGCGGGGCAATTGTAGCTTCCAAGGTAAAAAGACGTGTCGGTTGCTGTATGGTATAGCGTCACATTTACGTTAAAAGGCTGTGCTGAGTAAAAAGCTACTATCACGTTGTCTACCCACGACTTATTCGAGGGCTTAAAGGACATCGCCAAATGTCCTTGATATCTACCTCCACCGAAGCCTTCGACTTTCTCGAAAACCATGTGCTCATTCTCGCTTGTTAGCACGTTTATGTCGCTTGAGCCTTCGTAGTAGAAGACTATGACATCCGATGGCAGCATCGTAGTCTTGGGCAGTGAGATCACCATTGCTTGGCTACTAGCATAAGCTGGATTAGCTGATAAAAGCAATGTAACAACTGCTAATGCTAGCGCGTAAATTCCTATCATTTTATGTTTGTACCCGAGAGAAACTTGGAAGCACTATTCTAAAACTCTTGCTATACGAGAAGCTCACGTTCTAAGACTTAGAAAGCTCGAAATCTCATCAATGAGCTTTTCAGCTCGGATAGTGGCTTCTAAGAGAACGCGGGAGTCATGTGCTAAGCTCTCGACAAGCTTCTTCTTTTTAACTCTTTGCATAACCTCAAGGTTGAGCTTAACAGCTTCTACAAACTGCTTTGAAGAAGTAAATCGAAGCTCTCCTTCAATTGAAAGAACCCTTTTCTTAACTTCGTCGACTGAAACGTCCTCGGCCTTATAGCTTGAGAATATAAACGATATTTGCAGAAGAAGACCTGTTATAGGCAGCTTATCTAAATCTGCTTTGGCAGCCTCTATGTAAGCTAAGTGTTTTTCGCCAACATTTCTAAAGAAGAGTGATTTAATCCCTTTATCGTGGCTTAACTCCTGTTTTGCTGAGTCGATGTGCTTTAAGGCTAGCTGCTTCAAAGATGGCTTTGTATCTGCCTTAGCCGGATATGCGTAAGCTGAGGCTATGTTCAGAATGTGCTCTATATATGATAGGAAGTTAGCTATGTTGAGGCATTCAGCGGCTGCTCCTATGCGCTTCTTTTTCTCGAACTCAGCTTTCATTGAGTTAAACGCGTTAATGGTCCATAGCATGTGAAAGCCTGCAAAGGCAACCCAGTCTAGATACTTAACATTGCTTATCTTAGACTCAGCTAAGGAAATTCTCTCATTTAACTTTAAAATGCTTTTAGACGTACTTTCAACGAGAGATGTAGCTTTTTTAAGGACTTCCTGCGAGCCCAGCTTATTCCACTCGTTGATAACCTTTATTAGCTCTAAGTGACCTATGGCAGACAACGCTCTATAAGATGCTTGCGCGTAGAGGCTTTGGCTTAGAGCGTAGTCAGCTAAGTCTATGAAGAGCAAAGCCTCGCTAAGCTCTCCTCTAAGCTCATCGCTTAGCTGATCTGTTGAAGGGAGGGATTTCAAGGCTTCTTTAGCATTTGACAAAGCCTTTCTAGCGTAGCTTTCAAGCTCAGCTATCATTCGTTTTCGAGGGCTCTTCGCCCTCCTCAGCATACTTGTGATGCCACTGAGCTCCTATAATACCTCTCTTTCGGTCATATTTCTCCATAAAGTAAGATAGCAGCAAGTAAGCTACCATAACTGCTACGCCGCCAATTATATTCCAAGAGCTATATTGAATCCCCTCCCACATAGAGCACTACCTCCTAGAAGGCTATTGGGGCCCTCTCCTGAACCTTTAACACCTCCTTAACATAGGCCATCCCCCTCTCCTCCTCGCTTCCAGGTATTATGTAGTCCATGACAGCGGCCGATATAGCTGCAACAGCCATGCTCGTGTTGCCAAGAGTGTATAAAGCTCTACCCCAAGCTCCGTGCGCTAGCAACCATGGCCCAACTGGCGATGTTATTCCATAAGCTCCGTTGATGATTAGCGGCATGCCTAGGCCCAATGTTACAGCTGTGCCTATTATGAACATGTTTCTAGCTGACATGGGGATTATCTCAAGCTGCTTCATACCGGCAGCTGCTATCATCCCATAGGTTATGAACGTGACGCCGCCTAAAACAGGCTTTGGCATAGCCGCTATTAAGGCCCCGAACTTAGGTATCATGCCTAAAGCTAAGGCTATTGCGCCAGCCCCGATGGTGACGTATCTGCTCGCTACGCCGGTTAAGCCTACTAAACCTATGTTTTCGCTATATGTTGTACAGGCGATGCCGCCGAGCAGCCCCCCACCCATAATTCCTAAGCCTTCAGCAGCTATAGCTCTGTTTAAGTGCCACTTATGAGTCATAGTCTCGGTTAAAATTGATAACGAGAAGACGTCGCCCGTGCTCTCGATGATTACCGCTAAGCTGCCGAAGAGCAATATTAAGATCGGCAGGGCATCAAGGTAGTAGCCCCATGGGAAAAGCGCTGGCGGTCTGAAAAGCGGAGCTTGGTAAAACTCTGTTAAGTCTACAACTCCTGAGGCAAAGCCTATAATGTAGCCTATTACCGCACCCCAAAAAACAGCTGTATAGCTTGGAAAGCCCTTGGTGAAATACGTTAGGAAGATGATGATGGCTATTGTGAGGAACATTAGCCAAGGACCTGGTGGTTGATAGCTTAGTAAGGCGCTATATGGGACTAGCGCTAAGCCTATGCATATTAACGTGGGAGCTACTATTGTCGGAGTAATGTACTTTCTGATCGTACCGACTAGCCTTGAAAAGCCTACAAGTGAGTGAACAGCACCACTTCCTACAAGCCCAACTGATATAGCTGGCATACCGAAGTTGCCTGTTATCGGCGCGTAAACTTGCCCAACAGATATTATTGGAGGTATGTAGGAGAAGCTGCTGCCCATGATGAAGGGCAACTTGCAACCAAATGTCCCTTGAAGTATTGTAGCTAAGCCCATGGTTATGTAAACGAAGGATATTAAGTAGCCTAGTTCAGCTGTCGGCATGCCAATGCCTTGAGCAATGAGAAAAGGCGCAGCTACTGTAGCTCCAAACATTACTAAGATGTGTTGGAGCGAGAGTATTGGCCACTCATTGAGCTTAGGCTTGTCTTCAGGGTAATAAATTATCTTCAGCTTTGAGACTTTAGCCGTAAAAAGCCCTTTCCAAGCTAAGGTAAGCTCTAGGTATATATGTGTTTTACCTCAAGCGCTTAACCCTCTCAATCTTCTTAACTTGACCTGAAGGAGCAGCTATCATGACTACCAAGTCCTCTTCAAGTCCACGCCACGTGACTACCCAACACCTATCACCTAGGGAAAAGTATGCTTCAGCTTTGGCACCTGGGTTTTCGCTCAAGAAGCTTTGAACCTCAGGCTGTTTTTCCGATAATTTGAGAGCGTTGAAAGCTGCGGCTTCATAGCGTTGAGCTGACTCTTGTCTAAATAACCTGTATATTGCGTAAACTCCAGCTACTAGACCTGCAATAAGCCATACCATGTTCAAAGGATTAGACGCTATAAGCTCGGCAAGTCTAGACAAGACATCTACTACCTGCTGCCCAGCTATTAAGGTCGCTAAAGACACGTTTGAGCTTAGAACTTAACACTATTATATGCGTAACGTGAAAAGCTGGTGATAAGTAAAGGGCTTCTTTAGATGTCTTGGAGAGATTTGCTCGCTAAAGCTAAGCATGAAGTTGATAGAGCAGCTAAAGCTGTTGAAGGTAAAGCTAACTTGAGCTTAATACTATACCACGTAAACGAGTCTTACGACATGTTGACAAAATACTTAAGCGTGGTAGAAGATGTTGAAGCACGAGACGTATTAGGGAAAATTGAGGAGGTTAAGCGTTTAATAAGCCAATATGCGCTTATGACACCATGCCAGTCTTCGCTGCCATCGGTTGTGTTCGGTGAGAGTTCAATACCGTCAATTGCCCTCTCCATGATATTGGATAAGCTTAAACAGGTTAAAGAGAAATTGTCTAAGCTACGTTGAGGGGAGATGTTCATTGTACGAGGTCTTCGGCATATCGCTAGATCCCGATGAGGGGCTTGACTCTATAAGAATGAAAACGCAGCTTGCGCTTAGCGGCTTTAGAGTTGTTGAGCCGTACGACGCTATCGTCGAAGAGCTTAGAGATTGGGCTATTGGAAAAGATTTGGTGTTTAAAGGTAAGGTTGATGTGGAGAGTTGGCTTACTCCCAACCCGACGGTGGACGACTTGATACTGTTGACTCCTGAAGGCATCGTAGCTTTCTTAGATACTAATGGCTGCTTAGAATATAGGAGGAAAGTAGCTGACTTCGTTAAAGATAACATAAGCGATAAGCCAGTTATGATAGGGATAGATCACTCTATGACCGGAGGGGTGTTGGATGCTCTAACCGAGAGATATGGCTCTGCGGAGCTCGGCGTTATAGTCTTTGACAGCCACTTTGACGCCATATCGTCAAATATCAGGAATAAGCTGGTGGAATATGCTAGAGAGAAGAGCCCTGATAAGGGGCAGTTTGGCCTTACACCATTCGACTACGTATACTACCCTGAGGGGAGAAAAGACGCATATCTATGTGGCTCGTTTTTAAAGTTTTTAATTGAGGAAGGAGTTATCAAGGCAGAAAACCTAGTTGTATATGGACCATTAGACTACCCCGATGCTAAGGTTAGAGAGATCAGCGATCTTAGAGTTAAGGAATACGTTGAAGCGTACCTGCAACTTGAAAGACAAGGAGTTACGATCGTGCCGAGAAGCGTGATAGATAGAAACGGAGTTATTGAAAGTTTAAAATATGCCATCTCAAAGCTAGATGCACAAAACATCTACATATCCGTGGATATCGACATCATGGCGAGACGCCCAGTGCTCGGAGCTAAGTTCATAGACATCGAAGGAATAAGCGAACTAGAATTCTACTGCCTAGTAGATTTTCTAAAGAAAGTATTAGACGATAAAATCGTCGGTTTCGATATTGTAGAAATTGAGCCACTGAGGGCTGGAGGCACTTTAAAGAATGGTAAGCCTGAGCCTACATACTCGGTTGTTGGCAACATTATAAGGGAGTTCGTGTCTGGGGAAGTAGAAGTTACAAGCGATACTCTTAATGCTTTAGCAAAGCTAAAGGCTGGAAAAAGATTAGAAAGAAGCCTAGAAGAGGAGTTGATCGCAAGAGGTTTTGTGAAGCAGGTCGGTAAGAAGCTTAAGGTTAGTGAAGAGATAGATGGCTTAAATCTAAAAACAAAATAAAGAGTAATTAGAGAATAAGGTAGTTTACACTACGTATGGTACTATGAACGGCTTATAGACCTCTGATGGCAACATCTTTACGTTAAACGATCCACATTTTGGACAACGCAGAATCTCCTTCCAGCTTCTAGCCTCCCACTTGTTTCCACAGTCTCTGCACATTACATTATACTTCCAAGGAAGCGGCAAAATCATCACCTCACATAAGGCCACAAGCTTTTGCTAGTAAGACTATTAGGTCGGCTTCGCCTCCAGTAACAATGCCAGTCTTAGCATCTTGCTCTGCACGGTAGAAGTTGAGTTCACAGAATGGACAGACTGTCGTTAGATATGAAGCCCCAGTGGCCTTAGCTTCTTTTAGTCTCTCAGTAGCAGCAAACTTGGCAGTTTCAGGGAAGCCTGACATCATGCCTCCGCCAGCACCACAACACCAGGACTGATGGAAGATTCTCTCCATTTCCACGAACTTTACACCCGGCAGGTAGCTTATGAGCTCTCTTGGCTCATCAAATAAGCCTATGTGTCTACCTGTGTGGCATGGGTCATGGTACGTTATAGTTATGTTTAGAGGCTTCGTTGGCTTAAGCTTTCCTTGCCTTATTAGTTCATTTACTAGCTCAACAGTGTATATGATCTCGACAGGAGGCTTGAGGCCGAGCTTCTTGCAACCCTCCTTAAGTTGCCTGTAGCATCCGGCACAAGTTGTTACCACCCTGCTTACTCCAAGCTCCTCAATTAACTCAAAGTCATGCTTCAGCGTTTCTCTAGCCTCTTCCCAAGCGCCTACCATTAAGGCTGGAGAACCGCAGCACCACTCGTCTGTATCTAATACGGTGAAGTCGACGCCAGCAGCATTTAGCAGCTTAACTGTAGCTATGCACGGCTCCTGAACTCTGTATGGACCTGTGCACCCAGCGAAGTATAGCACATCAGCTTTCTTCTTCTTAACAGGCTTCTTTACCTCTGGGGGCCACCACGCAAACCTATTTTCAGTTGGCTCTCCGTAGGCGTTGTGGTATTTCTGTATGAACTCGATAAACCTCTTGTGTTTAGGCATCGGGCCTAGCCCAAGCTTTACAAAGGTTCTGCGCAAGGCGTCTAGAGATACTAGGGGGTCTGATGCCCCGCCGCCTATCGCGCATTGTATGGTACAGTTTCCACAAAGCGCACATTGAAAAACAGCCTCAGCAACCGCTTCTGTAGGTTCGAAGTATCCTTGCAGCAGCCCAAGCACTAGGTAGTTCTTTCCATGTCCTCTGTAGGCAGCTGTCCTGGAGTTCTTGGGAAAAGCAGCTGGAGGACATATGTAAGCCCAGTTTGCAAACGTTGAAATTTCACAAGATCTACATGCCCAGCATCTTAGCGCATGAGACTTTGCTGCATCTAGATCCGGGTATTTATCGCTGTTTGGGAACTTTATGGTGTTCCAGTCTTCAGGTTCTGCGTCTCTGCTCGCATGGCGTATATATGGAATTGAGAACTTGTCCTTTGTATATAGGGGTATATCTCTTTTTATACCTTCAGCCATCTTCTTCACCTCTTTCAACATGAACTACATTAAGTTAAATGCCAATGCGGGAGACATTATGTTATTGGGATCTAAAGCTCTCTTAATCTTTCTGTAAAGTTCTGCAAAACCTGGGTCAACAATTGAGGAGACCGTTTGAGCTCCAAGACCGAAGCATCTTGCTGGGGTAAAGCCTGCCTCCTTAATAACTCTCGGTATTACTTCTCCAACAAACTTAGCATAACTATCTAAGCCCTTGGGGTCGCCACGTTCAATCGGCACCATGTACCTGACATGAGCAGCTCTACCCTCATTTATGGATAACGTATGCAGCGCGGGGACAAGCCCACATTTCCTTCCTACGCTCCAAGTTATTTCATGCATTTTGGCGAAAGTGCTCCAGCCTATTGAGCCGTAGAATGACCATATTAACCCAGGAGTCCAGCCAACATATCTTGTTCTAATCTGTGTTGGATCTCCTGAAAGGGCGCCGTCAGCTTTAACAGATAGCTCTAAGCGGCAAAATCTTCCTCCGCCAACTTCGGGATCTAATACCTTCACGTCAGGACGTTTCTTTAAGTATTCTTCGAAAGCTTTCTCAGTTACCTTTGCCTCGTCTTCTGAAACCCAGTGCGGAGCTATTGCTAGACAGTAGTAGCAGTGCGGACCTTTGCCTGGGAAACCATAATACTCACGCATCTTTGTAATATCCTCGTCAGTTAATTCATAAAGCTTCTTGCGGTGTTCAAAGCCCCAATACGGAGCACGATCAGGACCATGCAACACTGCTAACAGCCAATGTCCTCCAGTGGTAGCTGGGAATATCTTGTTTAATGCCAGCTCGCGCATCGATCTGCACATACCTTCGACATCGTCATGCGCTAAGATCTTTGTAGTTACAGCTTTTGGCGCTGGCCACATCTTAATAGCAGCTTTGGTAACTACGCCTAAGGTGCCGAGCGCTCCTACGAATATTCTTGTTAGCTGTGGACCCCAGCCTAGATCAAAAGTGTACTTACAGCTACTGTTTGGCTGACTCCACGACCCCGTATGTACAATTTCGCCTGTTGGCAAAACTACTTCTAACGCCATTAGCGCTTCTTGGTTGCCGTCGGATATCGGTATTATGTTTGAGCCTATCCCTTTGAACAAGTAGTTAGCTACTATAGATACATGTGGCGGGAACGTAGCATATGGTATCATTACGTTTAGTCCTCTTGCTCGCGTATATCTGAAGAACTGATTGAAAGTAACTCCAGCGTCTATCACCGCGTACATTTCCTCTACGTTAACTTCATGAATTCTCGTCATGCGAGTAAGCTGTAATAGTATGCCACCAGCTAATGGGAGCTTGTAGGTGTATCCAGTGCATGGGTGTACTGGTATTTTGTACTTGTTAGCGATTTTCATTACTTCAGCAACTTCCATTTCATTAGCGGGCTTCACTATGTAGTCTGGAAACTTAATTGGTTTGCCTGGAATTATCTGTAGCCAAGCGTCGTATATTTCTGTGAATATGATGCCTGGATCCGTAATCACGTTGTCAGCGCCGACAACACCTTCAAGATCCTTTTTCACTTGAGGGTCAACTGGCATGAAATTCACTCCCCAAAGAGGCTAGTGACTGATATGGTAGTTACGGGAATATAATGCTTTCTCTCCTGATGAAGAGATATTCACTTAGTAAAATGGGCAAGAGGCTCTGTTAAATTTCTGTAAAGTTTTCATAGCTGGAAGAGTTTAAGACCTGTTATCTCATCGTATGTCCTCCGTAAGGTCACTTCCTTAAGCTCAACCATGTAAATTTCAGCTGCAAAGATTACTGTGCCGTCTAACACGTGCCCACCATAGGTTTCTCCTTCTGGATCTGACAACACTATATGTGCGTGAGGAAAGATTTGTCCTTCCAGCTCAGCTATGTTACCTATACATGAGACTATTTCAGTTGGTTTTTCAACGTAGTAGTCTAAGTAGCGTTTTGCAACTTGATGATAGTAGGCTAAGTGCGCTCTCTTAACTGAGCCTATTATGAAGAAGACCGCCGACTTAACGTTGTTTTTCTCAGCAACTTCCTTTACAGCGCTTAACAAGTCTGACCCGTATGGTAGCTTGCCTATGAAAATCCTACCTTGCTTTGCTTCAACAACGCTCACGTTTCTTCACCTATCACCTAACCACGTGGCTTCATTAATTTAACAGTTTTCCCTTAGACTACCAAGCTCAGATATCTTGCTCCTTATCTTACAAAAAGCACAGACATTAGCTGAGCTTGGCATACCGCAGACTTTACATGTCTTAAGCTC
>Ga0180301_10000368_pt1 | contig 35095 bp, 34 predicted proteins | sample GuaBasSediGuay16_FD_121797 | JGI IMG/M metagenome (GOLD analysis project Ga0180301, IMG submission 121797) | Subseafloor sediment microbial communities from Guaymas Basin, Gulf of California, Mexico - Guay16, Core 4569-2, 12-15 cm | ecosystem: Environmental > Aquatic > Marine > Hydrothermal... | reverse complement strand
TCAAAGGTTGCAGATAAAACGGGCGTCGGTATACTACCACATCATAATGGTGTAAGATACATTACTCTAGGAGGACAGCCTTTAGTAATAAGTGCTTATTCAAACCACAAAGAGGAGGCAAAGCTTTATCTAAAATGGTTCTATACAAATATGGAGTTCCAGAGAGAATTTGCATTAAGAACAGGTGAGACAGCACGTAAATCTATTGCGGAAAGTCAAGAATTCCTCGATGCAAAACCATGGACAAAGGCTTTCCTAGAGTCACTTCCCTACGCTAAGGACTTCTGGAACATACCTTATTACGGAAGAATGCTGGAGGTGCAACAGATATATCTTAACAAAGCAGTTGCAAAAGAAATAGATCCATCCACAGCACTTGACAAAATCGCTGAAGAACAATGGAAGATAGTTAAAGAGGCAGAAGGAAAATAGCTTAATCATTATTAAAACATATTTTCAAAAACATTTTTTATTTCCAGTTTATTGAGAAGTCATCATAGATCTTCAATTATTGTTGGTACCTCTACATTATATCTTTAATGTTCTCACGAACTCTAAATTTATGACATCTCCACCTGCATTATTCTTAGCTACTATCTTGTAATTGGATAAATAGAATTAATTGATCTGTTTTCATTGTCTTAAAGAAGTTCTTGAATAATGGTAATTTTTTTAAACATAAGGACTCATATAAATATGATGGTGAATTATCTGCCTTGATCTGGAAAATATTCAATTTCCCCCGATACAGACTTATCACATTACCTACTCCTCTGGAAAAAACCTCGAACATTAGTAAGGATCTTGGGATAAGACTCTATATTAAAAGAGATGATGTCATGGAACTAGCTTTAGGGGGTAATAAGGTTAGAAAGCTAGAGTTTATTCTTGCCGATGCCCTGGCTAAGGGCTGTGATACATTAATAACGAGAGGAGCTTTTCATTCAAATCATGCTAGACTTACTGCTGCAGCAGCTAGGAAGGCAGGGCTTGACATGTATCTTGTGTTAACACCACCTGGTTCCCCTGATCTCCAAGGCAATATTCTTCTCAATAAACTACTTGGTGCAAAAATGGTTCATGTGAAGGACCATACAGAGGCTGACAAGGTTATGCAGGAACTTGCAGATAAGCTGAAGGCTCAGGGTAAGAAGCCCTACATTATTCCTGCTGGTGGAGCCTCTCCACATGGTGTTCTAGGATATATCTATGCTTCTCTAGAGATTATGCAACAACTTTACACTATAGAGGAGAAGCCAAGATATATAGTACTTGCAACAGGCACTGGTACAACCCAGGCAGGTCTTCTACTTGGTCTAAAACTTCTTGGCGTTGACTATGTAGAGGTTGTAGGAATATGTGTCAGTATGAGTAGTGATGAGACAAGGAACAGAGTATATAAACTCATACAAGATACAATCAACTTACTAAACATAGATATGAAGATCAACTATAGCGATATAATAGTATATGGCGACTATCTATTTGGAGGATACGGAGAGGTTACTAGTGAAGTCGTAAATTCAATGAAGTATGCTGCTTTAAAAGAAGGACTTATTCTTGACCCAGTATATACTGCTAAAGCTATGTATGGTTTAATAGATCTTGTAAAAAGGAAATATATAGAGAAAGGCTCTACAGTAGTATTCTTACATACTGGTGGCACACCTATACCGTTCCAGTTAAGCAAGATTATAGAAAAATATCTTTAATATCACATTTTTGCAATATATTAAGCATAACCTACTTTAATATTTTTTCAAATTATTAAATATACTATTTTGATAAAATATTAATTATAATAAAAAATACTTATTACTACCCTCTAGCCCTCTTCATCATTAGTAATACAACAATAACTATTGTAGCTATAGCTCCTGCTACTGCAGCATATATGATGATGCTATAGAGAGGACTTGGAGTAATGGGAGAGGTTTCAGTAGTCTCAGAAATTGGACTAGTTGTTGGCGATGTAGTTGGAGAACTTGTCTCAGATATACTAGATACATGAATTGTTAAGATAATGGACTCAGCTCCTTCGTATAGTTCATCACCTTCCCATGATGCCTTTACTTCATATGTTCCAGGGGTATATGGACTCCAAGTAAACGTGTATTTCCCATTAGCATCTGTGTCTACGTAGACAAATTCCCATTCACCATAACCCTTTCTCCAGGAGATCTTTACTCTCACATTTGGTTTTAATGGAGATATGGAGCCCGTAATATTAACGTTTTCTCCAATACTTATCTCTGTAGAACTTGCACTACATGTTATTGTCGATAAAAGCTTTAGTATATTCAGAGTAACTATATTACTCTCAGCAGAACTTATTGTCTCATTGCCAGGCCATGAAGCTTTTATATAGTATGTACCAAGTGTTGGAGGACTCCAGACATAATAATATACTCCATTTTCATTAGTATATACGGTTGATAAATCGGTCCATGTTTCTCCATCAGTACTATAACTTATTGTTACAGATGCATTATAGATTACCGGATATATTATCCCTGTTATATTTACAGTTTCATCCAAACGTATAGTATTTGATGACAATACTATGTTTAATGAGGATTCTTCTTTAATATAAAAAGTAATTTCATCCTCGATCGATGTATATCCTCTGCCATAACCATTTATTATAATTGTATGCAATCCAGAATCTAGATCGGATATTTCTAGCCTACATTTCCATAATTTATCAATGTTATCATAAGCTAGATCGCAGGATCTATTAGTACCATAGATATATGCCGTAAAAACTACTCCATTTGTTATATTTACTTCAAATTCATCAAAAGCGGCTAAATATAATGTAAGATACTGTGTACCCAGATCATAATATAGTTGATCAGTAGATTTATAGTATATGTTTATAATGTGATCGGGGTTTAAAGCGATTGATAGAATCGTTACTTCGTCTCCAATAACATTACATAGGGTAGTTACTCTGGAATAATCATTTAGTTCTATCGAAATTACATGCTGGCCTTCTTTAACTTCACTTATTGAAATTGTTTCACTCATACTACCTATCCATTTAACTTCTCCATCAATGAATATAATTGCTTCTCCTGTTAAAGCATCTCCATATTGATCATATACGTATAAACTTAGATCCCCATAGTCTCTAGCGAGATTAATATTCATTGAATAGGTTTCTCCTGGTTGCAGTATCGTAGAGACAGTATATGGTCGATAATGATGCTCGTCGTCAATGAATTCAGCATATATATTATATGTGCCGGGCCTTAATTCACTAAACGCGGTGTTACCGATCCTTATATATCCATCTATGTTTCTGAAGTAATAGGTGCTATTGTTAAGAAATAGTATTACATTTCCATGAGCATACTCTCCTTCTCTCAATAGTGTTATCTCTATTTCCCCTCTACTTCTTGGTAAGTATATTGTTAAATACTTTGTTTCACCCGATGTTACTGTTTCTGAAAATGTAAGAGGAGAATAGTAATGGTCATTATTTTTAGCCATTAATGTTATTACTCTTTGACCTGGGATCAGTTTCTCTAATAATAATGTTCCATCGTTAACGATGTACTTATTTATAGTCTTATTATCTATATAAACCATTACACTTCCTACAAAGGGATTATTGGAAACATTATCTATTAACGTAATAGATAGATCTCCATTATATGGGCTTAACGATATGGTAAATGAATTATCATCACTTGGCTCAACATTTATTTGTCCAGAATACCAATAGGTTAGAATTCCGTTAGGAAGTAATGCAGTCACATTAATCGTATGGGTACCTATGGGTACTTCATATAGATTTACCTTTCCGCCAGCATCCCATATTCTATCGCTAAAAACAATCATATTATCAAGTATAACGATTGCTTCCGATCTCTCGGGTAATGCTGATCCATCTAAGGTTAGTGTTAATTCTACGTTTCCACCCATCCTATTTAGATCTGTATTGTGTATGGAAAGATCTGTAGTAGAGTCTGGATTAAGCGTTACTTGTGTACTATAGGGATAATAATGTTGTTTTGCCCAACTAATGCTAGAACTCCATTGTAAGGCGTAGGCAAGAGTCCATGACATAGCGTCGCACATGTCAATTGTTATTGTGTGTGTTCCTGGCGGTATGTTTTCTAGTGTCACAGAAGATGATGCATAGATAACGTAGTATATTACTCCATCAATATATACAACGCCATCTCTTTGTTCATCAAAGTTTATTCTAAGATTAGCATTTCCTGTAGCAGGATAACTCGATGTTAGAGTTGCAGATAGTGCCGATTGTTGTCCTGAAATAATGGTTACATTATCTTCAAAAATAGATGTTTTATATACTGGATACATCTCTGTATAAATAAGTTTAATGGCGTGATTACCGGGATCCATTACTAATCCATAGTTTTGTAGATAGTCTTTAGTAAAAGTACCAGCATAAACATTATCAACATAAACACCGATCTTGTCTTGAGGATATAATCCACTAATCATTATTTTTAACAAGCCCTGCTCAGGAATAATATCAAAGGAATAAGATAATACGTCTCCCAGATCAAATGTTGTAGAGTATTCCGATGCCTTATATCTTACAAACTTGTTATGGAATATAGATGCGCTTGGATGAAAGTAAAGATTTATTTCATGATAGCCAGGATCAATTGTTATTGGAATATATTCTGAAAATGGTGGAGACTGGCTAAACATTTTATTGTACCAGCCAGAATCATAGATTTTATCATCGACTATTATTAGATAGTGTCTTTCAGTTATACTTGGCATAGGTGTAAAGTCTACTAGATAGCGTGTCAGTGTAAATACTTCAGATATTGTAGCTCCAGGTGATACATTTACTTCTTTCCAGACAGATATATAACCATTAGCCATTAATTCCACTATATGTGTTCCAGGATCAACTTCTATGCTTATGGGCGAAGAAGTTAATTCTGCAACAAATTCCCCGTCTACAAGTACATATACTTTTTCATCTTCTACTCCAAGATAGTTTATATTTATTGTACCGCTATATTTTGTCAAGTAATATGTTAGACTATAAGTATGTCCCGAATATACATTGACATATTTTGTCTGCGGCATATATCCTGATGCTGCAACACTTATATTATGAGGACCCGGAGGCAATTCTATAGTCGTCGATCCAATTACTTCATATTCAAGTTCATTATCAACTATTATAGCTGCATAAAACATTATTCGGAGAGACCTGGATCGTATCCGATCCCGTATTCCTGAGAAGATTCACATTAACCAAGGTATCAGTATGAATACTTATTGTAGTATTATACCATTGATAACCTTGCTTTATTACCGATAGTATATGAACACCCTCAGGTACTTCAATAGAATATGTAGTGGAGAAAGAGTATCCCATGAAATTATCATCAATATATACAGCATATCCTTCTACATTAGATACAATGTCTATAGTATAATACTGTGAAGAGTACAACGGCGCTATTGTAAGAAGGGACAATATTATGGCAAGTAATATAACCAATAATCTAATATTCAATTTTATCCCCATACATAATAATTCTATTATAAACATAAATATAAATTTTACCTTAGTACAGATTTAAATTATAAATTAAATTATTTAGACAAAACATTAATTTTCTGAAACAAGTGCAAATTCTTTAAAAGAATACAAAAATTTTATCATAAATATAAAATTTTACCAATTAATAATAAATGCTATATAGTTATTATAATTCCTTTTAACAGATCTATAAAATTTTCATAAATTTATAAATTTTATAAATTATACACAAATATTTCAATTGTTATTAAAAGTAATTATCCAATATAGGAATAGTCTGCCACAATTTTTTAAATCAGTATATTTTTAATAGTACTATTGAAGAAATATTGATGGATGTCTAGGAATGGTTCTTATAGATCGCTTTGGGCGTCCACTAACTCATTTAAGAATAAGCGTTACTCAGAAATGTAATCATAAGTGTATATTTTGCCATATGGAGGGAATATATTGTGACGATCTAAATGAGTTGTCTGCTGATGACTGGGGTTTCTTGGCCAATATTGCTTACGAACTAGGTATAAGATATTATAAAATAACTGGTGGAGAGCCTCTGGTAAGGCAAGACATCGTTGATATAGTTAGGAACATTTCTCAATATGCGGATGAGGTATCCATTACGACTAATGGTAGTTTATTAGATAAGTATGCACAAGAACTTGCAGATGCTGGATTATCAAGATTTAATATAAGTCTTCATTCATTAAATAGAGATGTTTTTATGGAGATTACGGGAGGTGATCTTAGGAGGGTTTTAAACGGTATTAAAGCCGCTGTCGATACAGGATTACCTGTTAAATTAGACTATGTAGTTATGAGGATAAATGTGAATGAGTATAGGGAGATTATTTCATTTGCAGAAAGCATAGGAGCTGATCTTAATATTATTGAATTAATTCCATTAGGTCTGGCAATTAATGATTTCAATAAACTACATACAACACTTGACACGATTAAGCATTATCTCGAAAAGTATGCTGTTAAAAAGTATACACGCAGATTTCAATCAAGACCTGTCTATGTATTGCCTAGCGGTATTAATATAACCCTAGTATCAGGCTTTTGTAATCCAGAACTCTGCATGAATTGTACAAGACTTCGTGTAACACCTAGCGGTAAACTAAAAACATGTATTTATAGAAATGATTATCTAATAGACGTAGGTAATGCTATAAGAAATAGGAATCGTGAATCTGTGAAGAGAGGATTCGAAAAAGCTAATATTATGCGTGAACCCTTCTTTAAGTCGGAAAGTAATGTAAAAGGGAAGTGATCATTACATGTCTATGGTCGATATAACAGGTAAAACAACTACCTATCGCGAGGCCCAAGCCGAGGGCATTATAAGACTTAAACCAGATACTGTAAGGAAAATCATTGAAGGACGTATTGAAAAAGGAGACGTCTTTACAGTATCACGTATAGCTGCCATTAATGCCGTCAAGAAAACACCTGATCTTATCCCATTATGCCACAATATTCCAATAACTCATGTTAATGTAGATTTTGATGTTATTGGCAATGATAGGATCATGGTTAGAGTGACTGTAAAGACTAGTGCTAAAACTGGTGTAGAAATGGAGGCATTAGCTGGAGTATCTACTGCATTACTTAATATATGGGATATGGTTAAGAAATATGAAAAAGATGAACAGGGACAGTATCCTGACACTTTAATAGAGTATATTAGAGTCGTGTATAAGAAAAAACATGATTAGTCTATACCTAAATAACGAGTCTAAGTCGATAGATAAAGATTCATATTCCTCTAGGAATTATATTTATAAACCCTTTCTCTGTACTAATCAAGAGGGCCGAAAATGAGAAGAGATTTTTGGATAATGGTATTTGAAGCATTCTTTGGAGGATTTTATGTTATAATTACTCGTAGCCTTACCCCTATATTTCTAGTAAGCACTGGATATAGCCTAAGCGATCTATTACTCCTTAACGCATTTGCAGGACTATTATCATTACTGATAGCCCAGGGTTTAAAGAATATAAGATATTCTGGAATCGATATACGCGGTCCACTACTCATATCTCATATACTGGAGAGAATACTCTGGTGCTCTATACCATTCTTTGCATCAGATAGATTGTTAATAATAATTATATACGGCTGTGCAATGCTAGTATCTGTTCCTACAAGCTTCTTCCTAGGACTATCGTTTTTCTCACTCTTTAATAATGGTCTATATAGGAAACTGCTATCATATCGTACGATCATGTTTAGCACTGCAAATATTCTCGGCCAGATAATAATGATCTTTGTATTAGCTTTTATTGCAGAACCCTACAAATACTTCATGCTATACTACATAGCATTTACAGTAGGGATCGTGGCAAGTTTAATTATTACATTATCTCCTCAAATAAAAGCAGTTATGCCTGAAAGATTAGAGAGTGGTACAGAAGAGGAAATTAAAGCTATTAATATATATTTGTTACTTATTCTGTTATTGTCTGCATCGAATCTGTTATCAATTTCTTGGGTTCCCAGAATAATGATAGATCTAGGTGCTCCAGATTATTTCGCTGCATTAATTGGATTTACTCAAACACTAGCGAACATAGTAATGAGTATGTTTTGGATAAGACAAAGCTATACAAAGTATCGATATGCTATAATCGGTTTAGCATTAGCTCCATTACTCGTATTTATGGCCAATAATCCATATTATCATATTCCTATAGCAGTGCTCTATAGTTTCTCGCTTGTAGGAACTAATTTCTTCGCATCATTTGTATTCTCAACTGTTGTTCATAAAATAGGTGCTCCTAAAGCAAGCATATTATTATCTAGCTCTAATGCATTTGCCCTTATGATTGCCAGTAGTATTGGATACTTCCTTTCACCAATACCATTCCTTGTGTTCCTTCTGGCATGTATATTTGGCTTCATAGGCCTAGTTGTTGCTTTAACAGCTATACCGGAACTAGCTTTACTACCTCCATCATATACTAGAGTATACTCTAGAACACTCTACATGACAAGTATAGCAAGCTATAACTTCATAGTATTTACTGTTAGCGAAACAGTAAAAACTACAATTAAGTTACTAGCCTTGATTTTCGCATTAATATTATTATTCATTATATACCGTACTATATACTATATAATAGTGTTATCAGGTGGATAGCTTTGGCCATAAACGAGACCACCGGATATTATGGATTAGAAATCATATGGGATGCATTGAAACTAGCTATAAAAGAGCTCATAGAATACCTACCAAATATATTCCTGATATTAACACTTATAGCAATATATATTGCAATAGCTTATATTATAAACAATATCTTAAGAAGGGTCTTTAAATTATTAAAGGTAGATGAATTAATAAGGCCTGTGGCTAAACAATTATACCTTAGTCTAACTAATTTATTTATAATATTAGTGGATATAGGATTAGCATTATTAGCAATATATTCTATAGTACTAATATTATTCCCACAATATGTAGAATATCTATCTCTCTTCCTAAACTACATTGGTAGAGTAGCGAGTATAGTCTTTGTCATTATGATTGCATTTGTATCTCTTAATGTAATAGTTGGTTATATAAGGCTTGAAACAAAATTAAGAGGATTCATGTTTCTCATACTATTGTTCGTAACACTCGTATTAATCATTGATATAACAACATTATCGACGGAAGTGAAGGCTCCCTTAGCCTGGGGAATAGGCATTGGTATAGCATTAATGATAGCTATATTTTCTATATGGTACTTCTTCCACGATATAATTGAGAAGAAACACTCATAGAAACTAGTAGGTGACAGAATAACCCATATTCTTTAACTGCTCCTTAATACTATTTACAATCCTGCTTCCAAATCCAGGTAGAGACAATAGCTTTGCTATAGGAGCTTTAGCTAGATCCTCTAAAGTATATATTCCAGCTTTTATGAGAGTACGGGCCCTGACCCTACCAATACCTTCTAATTTTACAAGCTCTAAAGCATCCTCCCTAACACCGTATTCAATCCTCATACTTAATATCTCAAGTTTATTGGATAGTCTCGGCATATTCTTAATTGAAGATACCCTTGATAGACTAGCAGCTATCCAAGAAGCAGTATCTCTTGCTGCATAGATATCTCCTGGCCCTATACCATATAAATTTGAGAGCTCATCTTCCGTTGCCTCATTTATCCAGTCTTTAAGCATTCTAGCCTGTACATAAGCTTCAAGCCAGAAGCCATATTCTATTTCGTCTTCAGGAGGCTCTGGTACTAATTCATTACTTGCATCATCCCATGCACTTTCTTCAAATTCTTCAACAATACGATAATTAATGTAAGGCCTGCTCCTCATATAATCAGGTGTAAGCGTTATTGCATGTAACAGATAAAGTGTACCATGATCTTCTCTTTTAACGATATTTAAGAACCTATGAGCAGATAAGGGATCAACATATGTTATTGCTACAATCCTTCCGAGCCCAGTAGGCATTATTATGTCTCTAGCATAAGGCCTTATCATATCCCACTCCATTAGCTCATTAATGATCCTCTCGATCTCTGCTTCAAAATATCTTGTTGAACGATACTGATAGTAGAACAATGTATTCTTATAAATATCTATCAATTGCTTAAGATTAATAGCATCACCTGAAGCCACAAGTGATAATGTATGTATTCTTAAGCTCCGTTCATTACTTAACTTACTCTCAACAGGCTCAATACGTCCATAAATATATTTACGAAAGGCTTCATCCTTACTACGTGCATCGTATATGATGGCCTCGCCAAATGGATCATACTGTGGCCTGCCAGCCCTACCAGCCATTTGTTTGTATTCAAAGACAGGAATATTCCTATATCTATGAATATGTGGATCATATCTCTTGATTGATACAAGCACCCTTCTAGCAGGAAGATTTACTCCAGCTGCAAGCGTCGGAGTAGCAAATACTGCTTTTAAAATTCTTTCACGAAAAGCCTCTTCTACAATTTTTCTAGCAGCACTACTTAATCCCGCATGATGATATGCTACACCATATCTCATTAATGAAGATAACCTATCGATCTCATTCCTACTCGGGCTCTCACTCCGTAATCTTTCAATATATTTATCTATAAGGGCCTGGTTAATCATATGAGCTAGTAGGTTTAAGTGATTAGTTAGTTCAAAAGCATATTCCTCGGTTTTTCTCCTATTATGGACAAATGCTAGTACCTGATAACCATTTGTTATACTCTGCAACACTATGCTCAAAAGAGAATTCGATAATCTATGAATAATATTTTCAACGCGTCCATCGGAAAAATAAATTCTTTTACTTTTGGAATCATATGCTCCCTCAATAAGTTTAATAGGCCTCCAATTACTATATACTAATTCTGCATCAATCCAATTAGCAAGATCGCCGGGATTACCGATTGTAGCTGATAACCCAATAATCTGTACATTCATTCTTTTTAATCTAGCTACAATAACTTCTAATACAGGTCCTCTCTCACTATCATTGATCATGTGCAACTCGTCTATTACAACTACCTTAATTCTAGGCAACCACCTAGGTTTTAGACGTAAGATAGAGTCAAATCTCTCATATGTAGCTACTATAATATTGTAATTGCCAAGATATTCGCCCGGAGATTCATAATCCCCAGTTGTAATGCCTATTTTTAATCCGATCTCACTCCATTGTTTTAGCTCATTATATTTTTCACTAGCAAGAGCACGTAATGGAACAAGATACAATCCAATACGAGGAGATCTAGCTTGTTTGATCAATGCTAATTCAGCAATCAGTGTTTTACCACTAGCTGTAGGTGCAGCTACAACAATATTTTTATCATCAAGAACCCCCTTTTTCAATGCTTGAACTTGTATCGGATTAAGTTTCTTGATCCCTCTATTTATCAGTATATTTACTGCATTCTCAGGTATACCGTAATTAACTATTTCATGTACATTCATTTCCATAGCATCTCCTCTAACAACCTACTAATATATAGCTTATGATTTAAAGCGTATAGTACATAAGCGATCAATAGTATCGCTAGAATGGTTTAATATATCCAAGTAAAGCTAGTACATATACCAATATAGTATATCCAGCTGCAATAATTATATCTATCAATAACTTTCTCCTACTCATTTTCCCCCATGAAATACTTATATGCATAAGTAGAAACCCGAGAACATTTGTAAATAAATACGCCAAGACCATTAATTTCGGAAAATAACTTTCTCCTACAATCTTTGAAATAATTGAAGCAATAACGTATGATATAGGGATATTAATAAATACATCATTCCACCAGGTAAGAGGTGAAAGTATGTAGCCAGTTAAAAATAATATACCTCTAAATAACCCCTTTCTCGTTTTAATTTCATTGAACTTTTTTCTTAGATCATGCATATTTTTAATGCTCCGTTAGCCATGAGTAATTGGCTCCTTTAAACACCATACTTTAGTATCAAGTACTTTATCTATACTAGCCAATGTATTTAAAGCATCGACTTCATAATGCTTCTCGTTACCAACGCTTAAGATCGCACCAATAATAGCCATCTTATCTAGATCTAATACAATCTTTCCATCAATAACATTCCCAGAATCCCTCAAGGAAATAATTAGTTGCTTACACTCACTAGTATCGACTCTATTGGTTACTTCCTTCAATATATCAGCTATATTGTGTGGTTGTTTAGACTTTATTCTTGCAAGTAATCTAGTCCTTAGTAATAGAGAAGCCATGAACACGACATCATCAAGTAGTAGACTGATTTCCTTAATACTTAATGCATCCACTGGTATTGTTTCAAGTTTAGCTAATGAGGGTTTCTCCTCACTTACTGTTTCTTCACCTATCCTCTTATGTTGAAGATGCTTTTCATCAGGCGATACTAGAGATTCTACAGGCTGAGTAGATGGTTCTTTAGGAGCTCTTTCCTCTGTTAAAGATATAGCTTGTGGAGATGATGGCGCGATTGTTCTTGCTTCAGCCTCTTTAAGTGGAGCCTCTATTTTCTCAGCTTTCATTACAGCTCCGGGTACTGTAGGTATCTCTTCAAGTTTTAATCTTCCGGCTAAGTAATCCTGCGCTTTTAGCCATAGGTACTGGGAAGTATATTTTAATAGATCGTTTAGGAAGCTTGAAGCTATAGGACCTGATGCACCATCTAGCATAGCATCTATTTTGACAATAGTGTTGGGGAATCCCGGCGTTAAGGTAATGACCAGTGCAATTCTAGATCTCTTGCCTTCACCATGTATTGTTACTGTATTTTCACTTGGATCGTATCTATATCGGATCCTAAAAGTATCTGATAATCCACCAATTAATTTCCTAAATTTCACCTCAGCTAGTAATGAGTCTTCCTCCCGCTTAGTTGCTGTTACGAAGGGATAATGATTAAACAGATCCTCAAGGTTTGCAAGAATTTTAGCAATAACTTCTGGCTCTGCAGGTACTCCAGTGTTTTTAGTAAGCTTCTTCACAATACACCAACCACGTTACATTTATAGCTAATCTGTAAAATAGGTATTGTAGGTTTTACGCAATAAATATATTGTTTATGGAATTTATTAATTCTTTTTTTCATGATTTGCCTAGAGTACTTAATAAATAGCTTAATATAATGTGGTACATGTATATGTTTTATAGAGGGGATAAAAGCTAATGCCTAAGATCATGACGGCGCTATACCATAAACCTGAAGAATATGATGTCATAATTTCTATTTATAACAATGAAGGGTTACTTGTTAAAGAGGAGAAGATTGAAGGTATAAGACAGGTAATTGTCAGGTCAAAAGACGTTAGGATTTCAGCGCAACTTGCCAATAATCCCGTAGTCCTGATTATCGACACTGATAAGCCTGTATATAGAGTTAAAGAAGGTAAATTACTTATTATTGGTGAATAATATTGAGTGTTGTTGGATCAATGGCCTCAGCTAGTTTTAACGTTCTAACAGGTCTTATAGATGAAGAGAGTAGGAGTAGGTCAAATAGACATATGTGTAGGAAAGTATCTCTTATACTTTTAAAAGATAATGGTCTAAAGCTTATATCGAAAATGCCTGAAAGAATTCTTGAAAAAACAGAGATCAAGCCTACATATGCACGTGGCAAAGCATATAAATATAGAGTTAAACTTGAACATGGTGATTATGCGATACAAATAAGCCTTGTCAAGAATCTATGGGGCAAAGTTAAGGGATGGATAAATGTCTATAATTATAAGGGCGAACTTGTATATAGGGCTAAATATGTTGATGGAGAACTTAGGAGAAGCATTGGCAACCCTATATATGCATGGATAGTCCGTTTCGTTGCCGAAGAACTCTGTATTCCTGTTAAAAAGACTAGATTAGGTGATGAAGGTGGCTGATGATAGAATGGATGAAATAATACAGATTGCAGAACGTATGTTAAAAGCGTTTAAGCATATACAGTGTTTTATATTTGAAAAAGATGAGCTCCAAAATGTTAAAAATGCTATAAAGAAAATTGGGTTATACGGTCATATACAATTACGACTAATTGATCCTAAGTACCCATTGATATATATTATTAAGCCAAACATTAGGAATTGTATCGATGAATGTAATAGGAAGGCTGAAGAATACATTCTTTCTGGTAAAGTTAGAGATGAGCTTAAGAAACACTTTAGGATTGAATATATTAGACAGTGCATAAATCATTGTGAGCATGAGAAAGTAAAGGAAATAATTGATATACTCAAGAAATTCCTTGAGGGAAGAAAAAGTGGAAGTACCAGCTAGCACTAAAAGATTACCTAGAGTAGAACAATCGATACTAAAAATCGGGTTGATAGGGTATATACTTAGAATACTGCCCCTCGTAGAAATAATTGGCTTTATATTTACTGGTCTATTATGGTACAATATATACAAAGTATGGAAGAAATCCTATTTCCTAATTGTATCTATTATGTTATTTATAGCAGCTATATCATTAGTAGGATCCAATATCTACTCTGTGATGACAGTTGAGATCGAATTATCAATGACTACAAATATATCCGCTGATCCTATTGCAGTCTTAAATACAACATATAGTCAAATGTTATCAAGTATTACGATTACGAATATGGTTAATAATGGTATCCAAATAATTGTTGTACTACTAGAGGCCATCGGGTTTCTTTTGTTATATAGAGAATTTTCTCATGTATTTAAGCCGTACGTGTTTATACTACTTATGATGCTCGGCCTAGCCATGATCTTTAGTGTAGTATCCGTCTATATCTCGCTCGGTAATCTTAAAACATTAATTATTGAAACACAAGAAATGATAGAACAAGGAGAAACTATAGATCCTATGGCAATTGGAATGAATTTATTTGCAGTATTAATGCCTATGGCAATTGCTGGACTAGTTGCATTTTTACTAAGAATAATAGCATATGTATTATGCGCAATTACAATCAATAGATACAAGAATGCAATTATTGAAGAAATTGTTATAAAAGAACCTCCACCGCCACCGCCTACTGTTTAAAATTCTTTATAAATTCCATAATTTCCTCATACATATCTTCATCTATTATTTTATGATCCAGTAAATACTTGGCTCGATCAATCACTATATCAGGGCTAATCTTATTTAAAAGATCATATTTATTGCTTCTATATAGTTTATACTTCCTTAACACTTTATCAATAGACCTTTTTAAATATACGTATATACTATTGTAATCAAAGAACTTGGGGCTACTAAATCCATATATATCAATGCATGATGGAGGAATAATATATTCTCTTGTACCCTTTCTACTTCTATATTCAACTATTATGTACGGTATAAGGTATATACCTGGACCTTTTAATGGCATGCTGATTGAGTACCTATATAGAATGGATTGAGTTGCTGAAACTGTATCATTTAGCTGTATAAGATAGTTTTTAATTTTTTGTATTGATGTAAGTGCCATACTTATTAATTCATCCTTATTTGAAGTTAGATCATCTATCTCTTTCTCAAGTACATCAACCTTTTTTAATTCAAGTTCTAAGAGCCTCTTATATTCAAGACTTATTCGTTTTTTCTCCTCTTCAATCCTTCTCATGAGAGTATTAAGTTTTTTAGATAACGTTTCTCTTTCTTTTTCCATATTTTTAATATGTTTCCTTAATTGACGAGCTAGTTTCTTCTGTTTTTCTTCTTGAAGATCTTCTTTGGTCCTAGAGATCCTCATACTGATGTCATCCATTTGTTTGCTTAAATTTTCAACTAATGGTCTATAGCTTCTTTCGACGTTTTCGATTTCCTTGGACAATTTATCCTGAAGTTTATGTACTTTAAGATCAACTTTTCTTTTAATAATTTCAAGTTGTCTCCTTTTTTCAGAGATAACTCCATGTACATGTGTTTCTAGATCCTTTTTCCATAATATGTAATAATGATCTAGTAATGGAATTAATTGATTAATAGAATTCATGATATTATAACTAATTCGAAGTAGTTTCTCTATTTGCATTGAATTTGCGGTAATAACGCCTTCTATATAGCTTTTACTTACCTTAACTATGTATCCTTCATACCATTTATCGAATGAGTAATTCAGGAGGAAGTTAATGTCATCTAGAAATGCCTCATCCATTACAACATTTTTAATTACAATTTCTGATTTGACTAGATATTTTTCCTTTATAATCATATCTCGGAGTACTTCAACAATCTTATTTAACTGATTAATAAATTCTTGTCCCTTAAGATTTTCAAGCTTATTCACTAAGTTAATTATTAGGTCTATTAATGGTTCTTTATACATAAGTTTTAGTTCTTCACGCGAATAAAAATCAATCACATATGCCTTGTTATGTGAAATTTCTTGCAAATATATAGGGTAGTAGACTAGATAAGCGTTTTTTAACAATTCAGTTTCTCTTCCAAACACTCCTCTTTTCTTTCTACTAGCAAGCATATAAGATAATATTAATACAAATGTACTATCCTCATCAATGGTTTCGTATTGAGTGTTTTTACGTATGATTATAGGAGGTATTATGCCTTTAATATTCTCCATAATCATCCTCTATTAAGAGATAATTATTTAATTCTATTATTAATATATTACTTTTCCAGCGTATGATTCGTGAGGTAGATAAGATATGGCAAAAGATAAAAGAAGTGGCGGAGGGAGAGGAAAAGAGTATGTGTCTGAACATAAAGGCTTTACCACTGTTAGTCAGATAGAGCTATCCAAAGATGTCATGAAAAAACTCGAAAGAGATTTAAAGAGAGGAACATTCAGAGTATTGACCCCTTATACTTTGGCACAGGCATACAATATTAAAATAAGTACTGCTAAGAAGGCATTAAGAGAAGCTGCTCGAAGGGGATTATTGGTATTGTATAGTGGAGGACGTACTCCCATTTATGTAAAACCTGAATAATTAGTCCCACTAATATACAATAAATTTATAAGTTTTTCATAACATAGACCCACTTAGGAGAAGTTTTATGTCCAAAGATAATGCGGAAAAGAAGAAAAAGCTCGAAAAACTTCTTGAAGAAGTAGATCTTGATCAATATTACTATGAGGAATATTCACCATGCACTTCTTGTCCTTTTAGAGGATCATGTGGATAGGATCTTTGTTCAAATATTTTGCATACAAATATAAGATAACACACTGTAAGGGAGGCCATGACACCAGGGGGAGCCTCCACGTGATCATCCCATACCCGGGACACGGGTTAAGGTCTCACGGGCCTATATACTATATTTAACTAAAGTATTTATAAACGTAGTCTACATATAATAGTATTGTACATAAGTATCGACATAGGTATAGCGCCTAACTATGACTCTAGAGTATAAAATACATAGGGCTTAGATTGTGTGAAGTATTTTATTATTAGTCTCGCAATCTATTAATGGATTATGGGACAAATTTTTGTTAATATATAAGTTTATTGTAAGTAGTACCTATGGAGAAATTATAGGTAATACCTAGATTATATTATACACGACATTTTCATTGATTTTCGGGCTTTTCGAAGCTTTAGAAATACAGTAATCTGAAAGTATACTGGTGACTACTGCAATGAGAAGGGATGTAAATATAGGACATGATAACTCTGGATCAAGATTTCGTAGGATAATATATTATAATGATTCTAATCGTGTTGTAAGTCTTAAACTTCCTGAACAACTAATTGATCAGATAGATAGGTATTATAATATGCTTTCATTTAGAAATAGAAGTGAATTTCTACGTATGATTATTTGCGCATTTTTATATACTCTGGAAGAAATTGAAAAGATGTCTCCTGATTTCTCTAATAAAGGTGTAAAGATTACTATCATTGCTTCATCAGATGGTGTATCGGTTAAGGAAGTTATTGATTTAAGAACAAGTGTTCCGCCATTTATGTATGGTCTTTTAGGCCGTTTCGAAGCTTCGTATGAAGTAAGTAACTCGTGATTTTACCAATGAATTTAATTAAAAATTTGGAAAAAGGTTTATATTTCTAGGATAGCAGTTATCCTTCCTTCTTAAGACACTCTATTATAATTCTAACAATATCAGCGGGTAAGCCTATTTGGTGAGCCAATTGTTCAACAGGTACATCGCCAAGCTCTTGAAGAGCCTCCTTAACAGCTGTCTCTGCCTCAATGTAATATACTTTCCTACTTATTCTTCTACGAGCGACAAGCCCTAATCTATTAAGTTCAGCAAGGTATCTTGATTCTATTGTCCTTGGCCTTCCTGTTGCCTTAGCAAGATCTTCAGCTGTTGCTTTCTTTAATTCAATAACTGCCTTCAAAGTCCTCCATAAAGGTGGACTGAGTGCAATTCCACGTTTCATCAGAAATCTTATGTCGTATATACTTTTACATTCATCTGTCATACTCTAACACCCTACATGAATCTTTATACATTCTTTATTAATTGTTCTAACGCCTATTTATATGTATTTGCTCCTTATATGATAACTCTATTATTTTCTAAACATTGCAGTTGTATTTATATTGATAATATATTCTTTATTAAATTGCGAAATTTTACTATAAATAGTATTTGTGTTAAGAAGATTAATATGTAGGTAAATAGTGGGAATAATTCATTTACAATCTTTTTCAGTTTTCATAAATAAGTAGTAAAGAATTAATCTAACTCCAATTCCAGTAGCACCTTTTGGATAATATGGTTTCTTAGGCCCAGTTTGCTGAACCCATGCACTACCAGCTATATCAAGATGGGCCCATCTAGTATTCTCAATAAACTTACTTAAGAAAGCTGCAGCTGTAATAGCTCCTGCAGGCCTCCCACCAACATTATTTATATCAGCTACATCGCTCTTTAGCTGTTCATAGTATTCTTTCCAAAGAGGCATTCTCCAAAGCTTTTCGCCCACATAGTTCCCAATATTTATTAATTCGTCTGCAAATTCGTCATCATTTGAGAATAAGCCTATAGCATAATTACCCAGTGCCACAACAATAGCACCAGTCAATGTAGCTAAATCAATTATTCTCTTAGGACCATAATTTTTCTCAATAAACGATAGGGTATCTGCAAGAATTATTCTTCCTTCAGCATCTGTATTACCGATTTCAACTGTCAAGCCATTATACATACGTATAATATCACGGGGCTTATAGGCTTTAGGGCCAGGCAAATTTTCTACAGCTGGTAAAGCCGCTACAACATTTACTGGTAATCTTAATTCGGCAAGACCTTTCATAATACCTAGAGCAGCTGCTCCACCGCTTTTATCGAATTTCATATTAGCCATATATTCTGGACTCTTAAGATCTAAGCCTCCAGCATCAAAAGTTACAGTTTTACCTATGACAGCTAGATCCCACTTATCTTCCTCCCTTCCATGATACTCTAGTACAATAAGCCTTGGCTTAACTCCTCCTCCGCTTCCAACTGCAATTATGCCGTTTAATCCTAACTTCTTAAGATCTTCGTAATAATAGACTTTAATCGTTAATCCATATTCTTTAGCTAATTTTCTAGCTTCTTCCTCAATTCCTTCCGGATTCATAATTGAAGAAGGAGCATTAGCAATATCACGGGCATAGTTAACGGCACGAGCTATTTTTAATCCTTTATCAATTTTATGTCCATAATCAGCTTCATCGTTACTACAATAATAAATCTCCTTAATCTTTATCTCCTTTCTCTCCACAACCTTATACTTCGATCCAGCGTCATATAGTGATAATTCAATAGAAATTACAGATTGCTCTATAGCATCGGCTACATTTGGAACTAGGTCCTTAGGAATAAATATCAATGTTCTCTCTGATAGATCTTTAACTTTTAGAATAGCATTTGAAACCGCGATCCTGATGCCTTCCAAGTCTTCATTACCAATACTTGCTATAACATATCGTTTTACATTAACATTAGAAACCGGATAAAATAAGACAGTTTCACCTACTTCACCCTTGAAGTCACCCATTTCAACAATTTTCTTAAATAAATTGCCGAACCTTTCATCAATATTTTTAATTAACTCTATGTCTTTTTCCCTAGTCAATGCTACTACTGTATCACATCCTGATCTAAGAATATCTCCTATGTAAAATCTATGGATAACCAATCATGACACCTACCGAGATAAATACCTATTATTAATTTATGATGTACTCAAGAAGTAATATCCTTTACTTTAACCAATACTAATGCTTCATCCAAGTTATTTACATATATATGGTTATTATTGAGGATATGGTAATGAAATAATATTATTTTTCTAAATGTATATATAATTTGTAATATAGTATTGTCTAAGAAGATCTTCACAAAAATCTAGTGTATACTCACTTGTTTAATAGTAATAGGCATAATTGTTTATACCCATTAAGAGCTTCAGTATAATGAGATTATGGAGTGCTGAAATATCCTTTACACATTCCTTCAGAGTATCAATAGTATAGCCGTACATTCCTTAACCACATCTTTATTTTTTAATAACAAATTGATTAAAGTTATATACTTCAACAATCCATATCCTATTATCGTGGATTCATACGAGGTATTTGTATGAGGTGTCCATAAAATATGATGATTGAAGTTCGTTGGCATGGTCGTGGCGGACAAGGTGCATGGACTGCTTCTAATATTCTAGCTATGGCGGCTATGTATGACGGTAAGCATGTTCAGAGTTTCCCGGCGTTTGGTCCAGAGAGAGCTGGAGCGCCAGTTCTAGCTTTTACCAGAATAAGCGATGAACCTATAGAAATCCATAGTATGGTTTATAATCCTGATATTGTCGTTGTACTGGATCCAACATTACTGGGCCAAGTAAATATTACCGAGGGCCTTAAGGAGGGAGGCTTAATTGTTGTAAACTATAAGGGTGATCCCGAGAAACTCTATGAGACTATTGGTGTTGAAAAGGGTAAGTACAATATATGGGCAGTGCCAGCTACCGATCTTGCATTGGAAATTCTTAAGAGAGCTATAACCAATACAGCAATGATCGGTGCATTAATTAAGGCGAAGCCTTTAGTTACTATGGAAAGTATTGAGAAGGCTCTACATCATAGATTTCCTAAGCCTATTGCTGAAAAGAACATGTTTTTGATCAAGAAAGCATATGAGTTAGCAAAGGAGGTGTAAAAGGATATGGCTTCTGAACCACGTGGCTGGAAGGATCTTCCTCTAGCTGCCCTACCATATAAGTTAAGCCTAGAATATAAGACTGGTGACTGGAGAGCATTAAGGCCTGTCATAGACTATAATAAATGTACAAAATGTATGCTATGCTGGCTATATTGTCCAGACATGGCTGTTCTATGGGATGGGGAGAAGATATACATAAACCTTGACTACTGTAAAGGCTGTGGAATATGTGCTCATGAATGCCCTGTAAAGGCTATAAAAATGGTTCCTGAAACCGAGGCTGAAGGGTGATTAGGTATGGCTGAAGCTAAATCCATACCCCGTATACCTCCTGAAAAACAAACCTTAATGGCTGTTAATGGCGATGAAGCGGTTGCTTATGCTGTCAAACAAAGCCTCGTTGATGTAGTAGCTGCATACCCTATTACTCCACAAACTATTATCGTTGAAAAATTCAGCGAATTCGTAGCCAATGGAGAAGTTCATACAGAGTTTGTACCTGTTGAAAGCGAGCATTCAGCTATGAGTGCATGTGTTGGTGCAGCAGCTGCTGGTGCACGTGCATTTACAGCTAGTGCCGCTAATGGATTAGCACTAATGTGGGAGATCCTCTACATAGCAGCAAGTCTTAGGCTACCAATAGTATTTGCTGTAGTAAACCGTGCATTGTCTGCACCAATTAATATACACTGTGACCATAGTGATGCCTACGGCATGAGGGATAGTGGATGGATACAGTTATTCGTAGAAAATAGTCAGGAAGCTTATGATACGACAATACAGGCATTCAAGATAGGCGAAGATCCAAAGGTCCAGTTACCGGTAGCTGTTAATCTTGATGGCTTCTTCCTAAGCCATACGCTAGAGAATATTAGGATGTTGCCAGATGAGGTTGTACATGAGTTCTTAGGTGGATATAGAAAGCCTGTTAAGACCTTTGTTGATTACCTTGGAAAAGAAGTAGACGTTGCATTAGATCCTGCTAATCCACTTAGCTTCGGACCATTAGATCTATATGACTACTATTTCGAACACAAGATGCACCAGATCGAGGCTATGAAGAATGTTCCTGAAGTAGTAAGACGCGTTAATGAAGAATGGTATGAGCTTACTGGCAGAAAATATGGTGATGGAATACTTGATACATACGCTGTAGAAGATGCTGATGTAGTTATAACCGTTATAGGTAGTACAGCAGGTACTGTAAGACATGTTGCTAAGAAGCTTAGGAATAAGGGATACAAAGTAGGTATGATAAGGATCAGGATGTTCAGGCCATTCCCATTCAATGAGATTAAAGAGCTGCTTAAGGATGTCAAAGTCGTAGGTGTAATGGATCGTGGAATTAGCTTTGGAAGCTATGGTCCAAGCTTTTTAGAGATCAATACAGCTCTATATGATTTGAGTGAAAAACCCTTACTCGTGAACTACGTATACGGTCTAGGTGGCCGTGATGCTCCTCCAAAGGATATTGAAAAAGCATACATGGAGTTATTAGAGATTGCGAAGACGGGTGTCGTTAAAGAGAGACTTAAGTTCCTTGGTGTAAGGGAGTGAGGAGGTGGGTATAATGGCTGAGACAAAATCCCCATACGAGCTTATAAGATACGAACATGGTAAGAAGGTCCAACAACCCCTCATACTTAATCCTAGAAAACTCGCTGAAGAAAGAAAACCAGTATTATTACCAGGACACAGGCTATGTGCTGGATGTGCCGCTCCATTAGTTGTAAAACTTGCAGGATACGCTTTCCGTGGACCAACTGTAGTTGTTAGTGCTACTGGCTGTGTAGAAGTAGCTACAACAATCTTCCCATATACTAGCTGGGCTATTCCATGGATACATAATGCTTTTGAAAACGCTGCTTCAACTGCAAGCGGTATAGAAGCAGCTTTTAAGGCTATGAAAAAGAGCGGTAGACTACCATATGATCACATTGATGTAGTTGTATTCGCTGGTGACGGAGGTACATTTGACATAGGCTTACAAGCACTAAGCGGTATGGCTGAAAGAGGCCATGATGTACTTTACATACTATATGATAATGAAGCCTACATGAATACTGGTATACAGAGGAGTGGTGGCACACCCCCATTTGCATGGACAACGACAAGTCCTGTTGGAAAAGTAATACCCGGTAAGACGCAAGAGAAAAAGCCTATAGCTGATATAATGGTTGCTCACCGCATACCCTATGTAGCCACTGCTACACCAGCACATTGGGCAGACTATATGAGGAAAGTTAGAAAAGGTATTGAAGCTGATGGACCAGCCTTTATCCATGCATTAAGCACGTGTAATCGTGGATGGAGACACGAGATTAACCTTGCTATCGAGATCAGCCGTAGAGCTGTTGATACATGCTACTTCCCATTATGGGAATACATTCGCGGCAAGGGCTACTTCTTAACAGACCGTAGTCTTGCAATAGCTAGGAATCCGAAGCTTAAACAACCAGTAGAGAAATTCCTTGAACTCCAGGGTAGATTCAGGCATCTATTAAAGCCTGAGAACCGTCATCTACTTAAGCAGTTCCAAGAATATGTTGATGCTGTTTGGGAGGATCTATTAAATAGAGCTGTTAATGCACCAAAGTAAGTTCTTTTACATCAAATATTTTTTACTCCAATAAAAAATGCTTATTTATTCCATAAATAGAATTGAAGACACATAATTATTTTGGTCTAAATGATAATCGGAATCTTAAAATAAGTAATTTATTATAAGTAATAATCTCTAGAATAATTGAGGATTCTACATGGAGCGTGAATAACCAGATGAAGACATATCCTGAATGTATTAAATGCATTATTGATGTTAGATTAAATGAAATTTTATCACTTAAGCTAGATCATAATAGAACTATAAATTATATGCTTAATTTACTAGAGGCGATCAGAGAGGAATTTATTAAAAATGGTGAACTAACTATTATAGCTTCAAGAATATTTAAAAGATTACAACATATGGTACCCGAAATAAAGGAATATTATGCATACATTAGAAGGAAATCTATTGATGAAGCATTAAGATCTATTGATAAATTTAGAAATGCACTCAAGAAATATCACGACTACGAAAGATTTAGAATAGCTACAATGATTAGTATAGCGGGAAACTTACTTGATACAGGTGTATCTGGTCATCGTCCTCCAGAAGTCTTGGATATTAATCAAATATTATCATCTAAATTCGGCATCGATCATACAAGGGAAATCTACAATTATGTAAGAAAAGGCGAAGTAAATATATTATGGCTGTTTGATAATGCAGGTGAGGCTATATACGATACTTTATTGATAGAGATCTTGAGAGAATTGGGTAATAATGTTACAGGAGTTGTTAAAGACGATCCAGGATTTCAAAATGACATTACATTAAGTGATGCATACTATGCTGGCCTGGACAAAATAGTGGATAATTTAATATCGACAGGATATAGTGGATCAAGTATACACTTAGAATATGTTTCAGAAGCGTTCAAACACGAATTGAGAAAAAGCGACATTGTATTTGCTAAGGGGATGGCCCATTTTGAATACCTACATACGATAAAAATCGGCAAACCAAAAGCATTTTTGCTGATCCCTAAATGCGATATCTTAGCTAGAGTTATAGGAGTTAAGAAAGGATCTTTTGTTGCAATGCTTGATCTAGAAAACATGTCATACAAGAACTCTTCCATAAACTAATGTAGCTGGAGCTTCTTCATATACTTCAAATCTCTTCTCAAATGTATATCTACTAAATATACTCTTACTAGTGCCGATGAATATTTGATTCAACTTTTCAATAGGTATAAGTATCTCGCCTAAGGCTACTGGCTCCACACGATCCCTTTTGCTGACAAGACATATTTCGGGAATTACTCTAATGTATCTATTATGTATATGTGCTTCTGCAATAGACTCAACAATAATACTCCTCCTAGACTCAATAATCATTTCCTCAATACTCCAGTCCCCAGGTTTAATAATTAACTGATAATGTAATGGCTTTGATCTAGTAAATAAGCCACGAGCATTGCCGGGCCTAGCTCCTTCATAGACAGTAGTTCTAGTATGTAAATAATCAATTACTAATCCTTTTTCCACCAGAGTCCTCTTCCATGCTGGATATACTTCGTCATCAAATAATCTTTGAAGAGGGCCTCTATAGAAGGGATCTTCTATAATAGTTATATCTGCTTCAAATCTATATCCAATTGGGAGTTTAATAGGTTCGTCTCCCTGCAGTAAATGAATAATTTCATGGTAGATAACGGGTGCAGATTCTTTAGTCAATATGACATACCATTTCCCCGTATAAGCTGGATTTAATCTCTTAGATCTGGATTTCAACATAATTTCTCTATAAATATCATCGAGAGCCTTATCTAATTTATTGTATAAACCCTCTATGTTATTGTCTCCAATAAGCTTTGAAGATGATAATAATCTCCCATAGTAAATTGTATATGGATAAATATATAGTTCATATAAAATCCTGTCCTCAATAGCCTCTCCATTATCAATTATTATTTTATGTTCTCGATGAATCTTTTTGAAAACGCCTATGACTTCTGACTTTAAGCCTTTATCAAGAAGTTCTTTATATGCATGCTTTACAAGGTCTATCAGTGGTTCGATACCATCATCAGATCCTATGGTAACCGATCCTTTATAGTATTCTTTATGAAACCATTTGATTCTTTCTTGCACCTTGATCTTTTTCGAAATACCTCTTGCCCATGACATATATTGTTTACAGTATTCGGGATCGGAACTACTTGACACGATAACTAATATATTGTTATCATTAATAATTCTTTGTCCTTGAATGTTGTTTCTTGCATTATTTATTTCTATACTTCCATTTCTTAAGCTAACTTCATATATTTCTTCCCGATATTTAATTTCGTCAATAAACTCCATGTGCTACCTACCCGCATTATTTCTATTAATTATATATCTTGTAAAGGAGAGTAAAAGTGTATATTTAAAGAACTATGATATAGTTAATGAAGGCATTATGAATAATTATATATAGTTGAGACAAAGTGTAAATAAAATATAAAACGTTCACTTTGTATATATGAGGAAAAATACGGTTAATAGGATTTTTAATAACTTCTATAATTATAGACCTGCTAAGCTTTTTGTTTTTTCTATAAATACTTTTGCACCTAAAATTAAGAATTTAGTATCATGTGACAATGAGATAAAGTTATAACCCATATTTATAGCTTTAGCAGCAAATTCTGGTGTTTTAGTCATTATACCAGCTACTTTATCGTATTTAAGAGCTTTTGACACAATGTATTTTAGAATTTCAATAAACTTTGGCGAGTCTATTTTACCATACATGCCGAGGGAAGCAGAGAGATCAGATGGACCAACAAATATACCATTAATACCATCTACACTTAGTATGTCTTCGAGATTCTTGTATGCTTCCTTAGTCTCTACCTGTACAATTAAAATGCATTTTTTATTCCATTTATTAAAGTATTCCACGGAATCCCATAAACCATACATTACACATCTTCTAGGTCCAACACCACGTATTCCTTCAGGCGGATATCTCACAGCCCTTACAGCCTCCATAGCTTCATTCTTGCTATTAACCCATGGAACAAGTACGCCAGCCACACCAAGATCCAATGCCCTTTTTATATATACAGGATCATTCCACGGAACCCTTATAATTGGTATTACGTCACTACCTTTTAAAGCCATTAACATTATCTCTATATCCTTAATAGTTAATGGAGCATGTTCCATATCGAATACAAACCAATCAAATCCCATATTCGATAGTATTTCTACAGTTTCAGGATGAGAAATAGTTATCCAAGTACCGAGTAATGGTTTTCCTTCCTTAATTTTACTATAGAATCTATTGTACCAGTATTCGTAAATATCCATGTTTAAGAACACCCATACTTAGCCTATTAAAGCTTGAGAATAAAAACGTTACGTCAAATTAATTGGTTTTATATAAATCAATTACTTAAATCGCTTCATCAATCTATCTATTTCATCTAAATTTCTCTTTATCAGTGTTACCTCATTACGTATTAAAAACTAATAATAATTCCATATTTGTATCTAGACTTCTTTCATAATTATAATTTTAATATTTTATATTCACTTTTACGAAGTTACCAAGTAAAAACTATGTTAATGGCTAAATAAGATTATATCAAATGGTAATGAAATAGATATTACGATGATAAAGTAGATGACCAGTACTTTTACTACCTCTAATCGCGTTTCTGGAATATCTTTATGGATTATCTTCCGCGGTATCCATAGAATTAGATCTTTAATCTTCTTTGGTAAAGGTATAATGAAAGATGCCTTTTCTCTATAATCTCTGTACTCGTCACCATACTTTTCAATAAGTTTCTTTTCTTCAATAAGAGCTATTCCGATTATAGTAAATAATATTATTAAGTAAGGAAGACCAGGAGGTGGGTAGTAAGCAAACGGTGAAGCCCTTATGAAAGAATATATAAAAATTAATGAATAACTCCATATTAAAAATCCGAGATACTGAGGATGTCTTATATACTTGTATATTCCTCTCCTTATTATTATAGCTCCTTTTAAACGATAATAGAGCCACGTTGCAATAGATACCCCCAAGATAACAAGGCCGATTAGAATTAATAACATAGCCACTACTTGATAGGCTATAATGGAAGCCATTTGTGTAACTCCTAGAAAATCAAGAATCACGAAAGGAGATATAATAATTAAAATGGGTATTGATAAGACAGTAAAACCAGTTGATAGTATTCCTGCAAAACCACCCATTATCTGAACAAGAGGATACCATATAAATCTTAAAACACCTATTCCGGCAAACAAAAACATTGAATAAGCAAAGCCGCTAAATACAGGCAAATACAGTGTTAGAGCTCCAATAAGGCTAATTTTAGTCCTACGGACTATAAAGCCTAGAACTATAAAGATAATCGATATAATAAAAGTAGATAATCCAATGAGCATTGCACATTGATAAAGATAACTAATGTTTTCGGGTATTTCATGCCATTGGTAAATGTCTGGAAAGATCCTTCTTAATATGCTACTTATAGTGATCGGTAAAATAAAAGTCGCATAGAATAAAGCTATCGTGAATAATGTCGATAAGATAATAGAGAAAATAATTTTTGAAAGATCAGAATTCATTATCTTCCCTCAAAAATATTATCCTAGCAATAAATATAAAAATCTTCAATTAAACAGCTATCCCCATTATTAACTTTATCATTTAGAAGATATAATGGTTAAATTAATATTTTATCGATATATGTGATAAAAGTAACTATTTTTAGTATTTTCCCATAATAAAATAGTTAGCAAAGAATTGATATAGAGAATTAACTATAGAATTTGTTAGGTGGGATTATTTTGTCTATGATTAAAACAAGTATATATGGATTTCTCACTGGCCTTATAATTATATTGATTGCCATTGACATAATTGTATTGACAAGAACACTATTACCTTTACTCTTACTAGTTTCAATTAATTTTGCCATAATAGGTTTATTACTTATCTTTTATGCTTATTTACAACTTGATAAAAGTGAGAAGTTATACTATCGCCTATGGGGTTTGTTCTTTCTAATATTATCTATATCAATAGCTACATGGAATATTACTAGTGATGGAATCCTTGCATTAGCTATTCTATTGGCTGGTATTGGTGGATTAGTTATTTATGTTAGTTTTTCACAGAAGTGAATCCTATACTACTTCCTTCAATATATTTTAGGTATTTGTCTTAGCCTTATGTAAACCATTAATTACCTAGTAACAGATTTATCTAGCTCCAGAAAATAATAAAATCATATATCAATACAGTCTAGGTGTATGTCTTGGTTAAGAAGAAAGCTATACTTGAAAAGTTACTCAATATAATACCCGGTTTTCATGGATATAAGAAAAAGGAGTATATCCGTGAAGATGATAAATTAATTAGAGAGTATATGGTCCGTATATTGACAGATGCCATAAGGGATCTTGAAGAAGCTATTGCTTATCTAGCTGAATATGACTTCAATACGGCTGAACGGTTTGATTCTGTTTTAAGAGAACTTAGACTTATAACTGATAAGATTCGTTGGGCAGAACATGGGTATGCTCCTCATTATAATATTGTTAAAATCCAGGAGGAGGATCTAGATAAGATTAGAGAAGTTGATGCCGGCCTTGTTGATGATGTTGAGAAGCTCCGTGAATTTATAGCTAGTCTTAAGAATGATACAATGCTTGGCAATCCTGTTCGTGATAAGATAAGGGATGCATTACAACTTATTAATAGTATCAAAAAGAGATTTCTTGAGAGAGAAAAGATCGTTAGAGGCTGGATAAGTGCTGGAGAAGAGAAATAGTTTCCTATAAAATGTTGTTTTCCATATAAGTTTATGAATAAGGGAATAAATAGTATTTGTTAAGGGTGTAAAAAATGGTTTTGAATAAGATTGGTAAGGGTATTGGTAAGGTAACCCGTAAGGTTGGTGGCCTTGAACCAAAGCTTATAGAGTGGAAAGATGCTTCTCCAGAGGATATTGTATGGAGATATCCCGATGAAGTTATTCCTTGGGGTTCCGTAGTTGTTGTTAAGGAGTGGGAGCGTGTAGTCTTTTATCGTGATGGTAAGGTCTATGGTGTTCTTGGTCCCGGCAGACATGTACTTGATACACAAAACGTTCCTTTCCTAAAGGGCCTTGTTGAGGGATTGTATGGCGAGAGTATTTTCCGAGCAATAGTTATTTTTGTAAACATTAATCGTATGCAGGGTAAATTTGGCGGTAAAAGCCAGACAATTGAACTTATCCCTGTAATGTTCCACGGCGCGTATTATTATCGTGTAGCTGATCCAGCCTTATTTGTCAATAAGGTTGTTGGTCCTGATGAGAGATTTACTAGGGAGGAACTTGATGAGTATATTCGAAGTTACTTCTTAACAAAGCTGATGGCTTTCATAAGTCAGAGTAGTATCCGCGATTTATATCAGAAAGCTGCTGAAGCAGGTAAGAGAGCTACTATGGTTTTAAGAAAGTCATTTGAGGAATTAGGTCTTATGCTTGAAGATGTAATGTTTGAGGGTATAGATGTGCCTCCAGAATATCGTGAGAGGATGTTCTGGATACTACAAGGTACTGCAGCACCTTATCTAGTACAGCAAGAGACAGCTCGAAAATTTGCAGAAGCTATTAAGGAGACAGAAGCTGAGGGTGCAGCATTTGGTGCGGGACTAGTGGCTATACCATGGGCTTTACAGCCTCCTCCTCAACAAGCATATCAGCAACAGCAGCAACAACCTCAACAATCCCAGGCAACTGTGGGCGCAGTATCTACTCAACAGCCCCAAGGATATGTTGCTAGATGCCCATATTGCGGTAAAGGACCAATACCTGCAGGAGCTAATTTCTGTCCAGTATGTGGACACCAAATTAAATGGTGTCCTAATGGACATGTAGTTCCGGTTGAGGCTAACTTCTGTCCAGTATGTGGTAGTAAAGTAGGTGGTTAACTAGATAGTATAATCCTATAGCAATTATTTTATCATTAATCCTACTCAATATCATGCTACATATTCTTATTAAAGTAGAGAATTTTGCTTTTACTGAATACCTATATATGGTCTAATGAATCAACGTATCTATCTTATACAATAGTTTCACCCAATAATAAATAATTGAACATTATTAACTCATTGAAACTATATTTATTAACATTAAGAGATATGTTATACTCAATAATACAATAGTAAGGGGCCGAGGATTGGCTATATCTGGTAATGAAGAAGTATCTTCTGAAACTATATTTAGATGTAGAAATTGTGGAGCTCCATTAGATGTAAGTCCAGAGACTATTGTCGCTATATGTAATTATTGTGGGTATGCAAATTGGATTAAAGAAGATCTAAAAGAAAATATATTGATAGTCGAATCTTTGAAGGATCATGAAATACTTGGTAAAGTCCGTAATAGGATTGAGACTGATAAGGATTTAAGATCTATTGCTAAGTATATTAGCATCGGAAGACCATACATAGTATACATTCCATTCTATTTCGTAGATGTTAAGGCGGAAGCTGATTATAGCGGTGTTGTTAATGTGCGTGTCCGTAAATGCACTGGTTCAGGTAAAGAAAGAAAATGTTGGACAACAACATATATTGTCCATGTAGATGGTAGTTACGGCCCGTTCTCAGCATCATATCCAATTATATGTAGGAGAGGAGTAAAGGCTTTTTCAGCAAATGCGCTCGGAGCATATTACTTAAGAAACCCAGTTAAGCCCAAGTATATATCAGAAATTAATTTTGAGGCCAAAACTGCTAGAAGGATTTTAGCTGTTGAAATAGATCGGAAGACAGCTATGGATATAGCATTAGATGATCATCTTGATACATTACGAGATAGAGTTACTAAGGAGATTAAGAGGGAAGCTGAAAGCAAAGTTAGATGGAGAGGAACTGTTGTAGGTCCTACTATTATTCGGAAGAAAATTACTCCTAAAAATATAAGGATTCGTTCATCATCTATAATAATGCTTCCATTATATATTGTACCCTATAGCTATAGAAGAGGTGTATATAGACTATTCCTTAGCGGATGGGATGGAGAGACAATTGTGGCAGAAGAGCCAATGAAATTAAGCAATAGAATATTGTGGGGTAGCGGAGGAGCCCTAATAGCCGGCTTACTAGGAGGAACTGCAATCACGCTTTTCAAAACCATGGAACTAGCGGGCATTATTATTGGAGGCATAGCACTAGCTATTGGAGGATATAGTTCGTGGTATTCTTTCAAAATGGCTACACGACCTGTTAGAGTAGAAATTGTTGGTGAAAAATTTAAAGCAATTAAGGAACTTGGAGAAAAAGTCGGTAAGATATTAAGTGTTGTTGGATCCTTCGAAGGTCTTGTACAAGTTGTTGGTAAAGAGGCTATTCATGAGCTTTTATCAAGGGAATAGTAGGTGATATTTTATGAGCAATGTCGAGCTTCGAAGAGAAAAAGGTTTCGTATTAATTAAATGCCCATACTGTACGGCAGAATATAGGGTACCAGAGACCATAAAATATGCTACATGCCCGTATTGTGGTACGACTTTTAGACTCGATAAGCCAGATGCTAAGATTGAGCATTTTCTATTTAAAATGGTTTTTGACAAGAACTCTGCATATAAATTGGCTAGGGATTTTGCTACACATCAAGTAGGTGTAGTTGAGGATCTCTATGAAAATTCATCGTTTGAATCAGCTACATTGTATTATGTGCCATTATACATATATGAGATAAATATCAAGGCGTTATGCAAGAGTGAGAAAGAAGAGACCTCTGAAAGCGGGGAAGTTGAAATAGCAGTTCATGGGGGTGAAGAAGTTAGTTATGAGCTTGTCAAGGCGGTTGATAAAGTACCTATACCTTTGCCTGATGACTATGGTTTTCCTGCTAGAGCTAGAATGTACTTTAAACCAACCATTTTAAAAGATGGAAAATACTTACAGCCTAATAGAGATCCTATGGAAATTTTCAATAGTGTTAAAAGACCTAGTTTAGAACAAGCCATAGAAGAAGCCAAGATCTCGTGCGACCGTGGATATCACGTGATTGATAATTCTAAATACCATGGCATAGCACACTACCCATTTTGGTGGATCAAATATAGTTATCGTGGCAAGACATATAATGCATTAGTCGATGCAGCTGATGGTACAATAGTATACCTAGAATACCCATTAAGTATGTCTGGTAGACTTTTCAGCCTAGGAGGAGGAATAACATCAATAATATTAGCTGGAGGCATAGGCTCATTAATTACGTGGTATATACTTAAAGAACCATTACTCGGTTTTATTGGCGGTTTTATAGCAACAATACCTGGTTTCCTCGTAGCAGCATTTAAGATGATCTCTAGTAAAGGTAGATATAAATTTAAACCAGGTGAAGAAGCGCTATTCATGCCTGTACGTTAGTGATAAAATAATTTGTTTAGACTCTTAGTATACTTCTTTTCTTCCATAAACTATATAATGAAATAGCTGAGGCAGTAATGTCCGCTATAGAGCCTGGATTACATTTCATTGACTGTAGTTTTTTATCAAAATCCATAACTATATTTATCCATTCCCTATTCGCCCCAGTAACTCTATCTAGAATGTGTCTAGCAAATTCCATAACATTCTCTGCTAGGTCTAGGCCATATTTTCTAGCAATGACTGTATCCCTGATCTTTGATAATAGGTATAGGTAAGTCTCAACAACCGCTCTATTCCATATTCCATGATTAGCTAATCTATTATTAAGAAACTTCATAGCATCTATTGATTCCTTATAAGAACTTACTATCTCTTTAGCTACTACATCAGTCTTTGAACTATACTGTAAGATCCTCCATAAACTAATGTTTCTCCCTATTATTTCCTCTTGATAGCTTGGACTCCATACATTGGGATAACCGTGAGTCTCGTCAGTTTTTCTAAGATAACTTGGCGATGCTTTTCTAATTGCTTTATAGAACATTACAGTATCATGTGCTGTCGAGTATTTTTGAATTATATTACAAGCTTTTCTAACAAGGTCATTTATATCGATATTATTTCTTTCCCTAAGTAACTCTCCAATCGAAAGCGATAAAGGTGTTAATAATAGTGATGAGCCTAGGCAAGTATTTCCTCCACCAGTTATCTGCATTGAATCTCTGACGATACGGTATATTAAATCGCCAATTGTGTACCTATTGTAGCGTTTATAGTATCCTCTAATGGCTCCACGATATAGCCAATAAGTAATAACATTACTTGTTAATATGAAGTCTTCGAACCAAGTATCCCCATGATCAACCAACCTATGTACGTTACCAGGCTTAGGGTAAGCCGAAACTTCTAATCCAATGCCAGATGACAATAATACAGCATAGTATCCAAGTCTATACAATACTCTTCACCAACCAATAATATTAGGTAATAGGTAATCATAAAACTTATTTAGACTATGTAGCGAAACTAGAATATTGATGATGAGGCTTAGTAGGGGGCTAAATCTTTAGAAATTCATGGCCGGAAGCGCTGCTGAATTAAAATTACAGTGCCTCATGATAATTCTTATATTTTCTACGGGGTCAATTCAATAACTAGATGAAGAGAAAGGGAGTCTCTGATTATAACTATAGGTGATGAATGCCGGAGACAGATCACCCTCAATATAATTAACTTTTACGCCATGATTAATAGATCATTAATATAACCTAGAGCTTTACTTAATACCTTAGCTATTAGGTATAGTTCCTACGGTGAATATGTTTTGGAAAAGGGCCTGCCAGAGAATAATAAAGAAAAAGTGATTATAATTACCATAAGAGGTAGAAACAATTACTTAAGATGGACCCTTATACAGTGGTTTATAGAGATTAAGGGTATTGTTGAAAACGAGTATAATATTAGGCTTGAGCTTAAGATCATTGATTCTAATGAGGATTATCCGGTTATAATGTACAGAGATCGGATCGTTTTTGAGGGATTGCCTGGAGAAGAGGGATATCTCATTGAGATTTTAAAGAAAATTGTTGAAAACGAGTTATTGGGTGATTAATTATTTTGCCTAGATTTCTTGAAGGCGAGGCCCTACTGTATAATGGTTATATATGGATTGTCAAGGGAATACAGCATCCAGACGAGTACGTAATCGCCTACCCTAGATATTGTATTGAATGCAATCCTCCAAGGAAGCTATTTAGGATGGAAGCTCTTCGTGTAATAAGGCGTCATAAATGGGATTGCATAGGCGTTGAAATTCCTGTTATACCAAAGAAGGATGTAAAACCCTTTGTTGTCAAGCCGAGAAATAAGGTTCTTGAGTTTATGAATCTGATAATTGGTTTATCTGGTATTGAATACGAAAATGTATTATTGACAGGTAGTCTCTTAATAGGATGCGATCCTATTTATTCAGATATCGATCTC
>Ga0180301_10000367_pt1 | contig 35154 bp, 32 predicted proteins | sample GuaBasSediGuay16_FD_121797 | JGI IMG/M metagenome (GOLD analysis project Ga0180301, IMG submission 121797) | Subseafloor sediment microbial communities from Guaymas Basin, Gulf of California, Mexico - Guay16, Core 4569-2, 12-15 cm | ecosystem: Environmental > Aquatic > Marine > Hydrothermal... | reverse complement strand
GTATGTCTATTTTTTGTTAAAAAAATATTTTTCTTCTAGATAATCTTTTATTAAAAATGACAAGACATTTTTTACATTTCTAGGCTTTCAAGGCTTTTTCCTCTGGTTTCACTTCCAAGAGCCATTGTTATGAAGGCGGCCAATAGATGTACTGCGCCGAATACCATGTATGCCCAGAAAACTTCACCCTTGGCTATGCTCATTAAGAAACCTGTTATCGAGGGTGCTAATATTCCTGCTAAACGCCCTATGCTTGCAGCAATTCCAGACGCTGTGCCCCTAATCTCGGTTGGGTATAGTTCTGGGGTATAGGCATATAAAGCCGACCATGCACCCAGATTGAAGAACGAGATCACAAGGCTTAAAGCCAGTATAGAGTTTATGTTGCCTGCCACGGCCAAGAGGAAGCATGCTATACCTGCAATCGTCAAATAGGGCACCAATATTCCCTTTCTACCGGCTTTATCTAACAGAAGAGCCGCACTATAGTATCCTGGAATCTGTGCGCTGGTTACCACTAGAACCCACCAGAGTGTCTTGACAGTCTCGTATTGGAACTTCTCATAATATACTGTTGGAAGCCAGAGGAATATACCGTGGTAGGTATATACCAAGGCGGCCCATAAAGTCCATAAAACTATAGTACGTTTTAAGTACTTCCTGCCTAGGATTGTGGCAAGTGCCTCTCCGAATCTCACATATCTCCAATCTATACGTGATGTAGTATTGGTTTTAACATCATCTGGGATTAAACCATGCTTTTTCAACAAATTTAGAGCATCCTCTGTTCTCCCTTTCTTCAGCAAATGTCTAATAGACTCCGGTAAATATGTACTTACTATAGGTATGAGTAACAGTGGTAGCAGTGCTAGTAAGAATACTGGTCGCCAACCGTACTGTGGAATGATAATGTATCCTAATACGATGCCTAAAAGCACTCCCCAAACCCATGCCGTCTCAACTATACCGACAAATCTCCCTCTATATCTTGCAGGAGGATACTCTGAGACATAGACTCCGGGTATAGGTAGAGTCCCACCTAAACCGACACCTGCTATAAAACGCAGTAAAGATAATGATACAACATCTACTGCAATGGCGTTAAGCGCCGTGAAAATGGATTCAACCACTAGCATTAGGATCAAAGTCCTCTTTCTGCCTATTATATCCGACAACCTGCCTGATAGTATCGCCCCAATGAACATTCCAATATATCCTGCGCTCAGCATGTTACCGGATGTTATGGGATCAAGGTTCCATTCCACCTTTATTCTTGGTAGCGCTACGGAAATCATCATAACGTTCATTGCGGTCAGTCCATAGATAGCGAAGGACACCACCAGTATTGTGTAATGGAATCGCGTTAACCTGGCCTTCTCCAGGTATTCTAGAATGTCCATTTTATACCCCTGAAGAGATAAATGGATTCTTCAAAAATCGTTTCATAAAGGCAAAAAAGATCTGTACATATGTTGTAGGCGTCAAAACGACCGCAAACCACAATATAATTCCGAAAATAATGAAGCTTAATTTTTATTTAAGTTACCCTGAAAGAAATCGGTGCCGTAAATGCACGAGACAATTGAATTGAAGACTAAAGGATATGGAGTTTACGATGTAACAGGGCTCGTAAAAAGGATTGTCAAGGAACGCGGTCTCCAGAAGGGAGTGGTTCTAGTTTATGCAAGAGACCCCTACTGCTCCATTATAACAATAGAATACGAGGGAAGGCTATTAGCGGATTTCGAAAACCTTCTTAAGGGTCTCCCAGGAGGACGTGAGATCAAAAGTACACTTTTCCCACCCTCAATTATACTTCCTGTAGAAAAGGGCGACATAGGTGTCGGCTCCTTCCAGCAGATATGTTTACTGGATTTAAGTGGACAGGAAGGAACTAAAAGGATCGATGTAATGGTGATTGAATGAAGGTGAGCAGACTAAAAGAAATAGAATTAGTGACCCATGGCCCGAATAGACTCTATGATGTTACAAGGGAACTTGAAGATCTATCTACGAACGTTAAAGAGGGAATCATAGTGGTTTTCTCTCGAGGATCTACAGGCACTCTCATACGGATACCAGGAAATAAAGTAGAAGAATACCGTAAGCAACTGTGGGATCTAGTACCTATAGTAGGTTGGCAGCATCCAGGCAACGCCTATGCTCATCTACGCTCAACCCTACTAGGCACTTTCTTAGCCATACCGGTATTTGACGGTAAACCCGCACTTGAAGACAACCTGAAAATATTTTTCGTGGAAAATCAACCAGCATTCAACAGGCACAGGAAAATATTTGTAGCGCTAATCACCCCATAAATGAACACTCTTTTATTCATCATTCAATAGAATAACATCTTTCATTTTAATTGGAACGACACTAGCAGACTTAAAATTTTCTGAAAAATGAGAAGTTGATTTTATAGGGAGTTTCAGACAAATCCCGCCCAAAATTATGTTTTTGTTGTTTTGTAGTATAGTGTTGGTGTGTTTTGGTTGGGGGTGTGGTGTGTTGTTCTTTGGATGGTGTGTGTTGTTCCGGTGTCTCCTTATATGAATATAGTGTGGCTGTATGCGTGTATGTTTTGGTATGTTATTTTCATTGCTAGGGTTAGGCTTGCGAGGTTTACTGCTACCCGTGCCCATGCTGGTAGTTTGGCTAGGCTTATTAGTTTGTTTATGAACCATTTTATGTCTACGGCTATACTGAAGCCAGCCTTTTTATCCACATGATAAGAGTAGCTCATGTCCGCAGAGCTATTTTTATTTCCTAGGGAAGCTTATATTATGGTTAGGATTCGTGGAGAAGGTGTTTTGAAGCCTGGGGCCGTCTACCTCAGGGCCCTATATCCTCAGGGCTTCAAGTTTATTGGGGGAGGGTACGCTGAAAACGGTGTATATAGGTTTAGGGTGGATTTGGGGGAGCTTGCCTCAGCTTGGGCCCAAGACCATAGGGGAACCATACCCACATTCCTCATAACAGTGTTTACTGAGGACGGTTACGCGGAAACAAAGGCAGTAAACATTGAATGGATTAAACTTGCACCACTAAGCGTAAACACGTTCACACTAGAACCAAAAAACAAGAGAAAAAGATTTCTGAGGATAGGGGAGGGTGCGTCATGCCAGTCCATGACATGCCCGGAGACCTATAGATGCGACTACTGTGCAGTAATGGTAGACACCTTCCAGTACTCTGAAAGAGTACTACTAATGAAAGCAGTAACCAAAGCGAAAACCAGTACAATACAGCTGGCGACCAGAAAACCGAGAAGAGTGTGAGGAGAAGAAGAGCATTTCTCAAGACAGCCCCCAAGAAAAATAGAAACAAAATATATGCATAGATGTTACGGTAAACAGTAGAAACACAGTAATAATAACGAAAAGTAACAACACTAGGAATATAAAACTTCATTAAAAACACCCTGAAAATTTTGAATTCCAGACGATAACAAAAATATATAGTATAGTTCCTAGGGAAACGGATTTTCAGGGAAAATTTAAATACATCTCTGCTAGAATGATGCTAGAGCCATGTCAAAGAAAAATATTGTAGTTGGACGCCATGTTTACGGCAACCTCTATGAAGTAGACTCTAGACTCTTAGGAGATAAAGAATACCTAGAGAAAATAGTGATAAATGCAGTAAAAATTGCTGAAGCAACTTTGATAGAAGTAAAGTCGTGGAGAATTGAAGGAGATAAAGGAGGAGTCTCAGTAATAGCTCTCATAGATGAATCGCATATAGCTTTACATACATGGGTTAAGTATTCATATGCTACCTTGGACGTATATACTTGTGGTGAAAAAGCCGATCCCTGGAAGGCCTTCAATTACATCGTTAAGGAACTTAAACCAAAAGCCTATACTGTACATTATTCCGATAGGTCGTCGTTAAACCTTCAATTTTAAGCCGCGCAAATCATCTAAAGCTTTAAACAGTTCATCTAGCGCTTTCACATATTTTTCTGGCCTTTGGCCCATCCCAACGCGAATGTATCCCTTAAGGTTAAAGCATTCTCCAGGTACGATTAAAATACCTTTTTTCAAAAAGATCCTTTGACAAACCTCTAAGCTTTCATTGGTCCACATTAACTTCGCTAAGAAAAACGCCCCAGCCTCCGGCCAGGCAACCTCAAGGAGCTTAGGCTTCTCTTTCAACTTTCTTTCTAAATAATTTTTATTTTTCAAAACTATGTTTAAACATCGTTCCCTAATCTTTTTAGCAACCTCAGGTTCCAGAACTAATGTAGCTAGATGATCGCTTATCTTGGCAGGAGCGATGGTTGTGTAATCATGGATGCTCCAAGCCCTCTTGACGACGCTTTCTCTCGCAATAAGCCATCCAATTCTGAGTCCTGGGAGAGCAAAAGTTTTGGATAAAGTTGATGTTACAACACTATAATCTAAATCATTTATCTCGATGACGCTTGGAGTAATGGAACCATTGTGCTCTAGGCCTCTATAAGCTTCATCAAACACCAGTATGCATCTCTTTCTACGGGAAAAATCTGAAAGTTCTTCCAGATCTTTTCTAGAAAGTATTTTACCGGTGGGATTATTGGGGTTTGTTATAAATATGGCTTTAGCGGAAACCTTTTCAGCTAAATCTCGTATTTCGCCTATATCTAAGACAAAACCGTTTTCGGGTCTTCTCCATACCCCATAGACCTTTGCACCAATCCATTTAAGCAGTCCATGTATTTGCATATAATTCGGCATCTCAACTATAACAGGGTCGCCTTTCCTTATAAGAGATAAAACTGCAAGGAAATTAGCTTCTGCCCCTCCGCATGTTACCAAAATGTTTTCGGGCTTAATATCAGCATTATAGAGTCCGCAGATTTTCTCTCTTAACTGAAGGCTACCATGAGTCCAGCCGTAATCAATGGTGAAGTCTTCGGAAAACAGTTTATTACCGACATATTTTTCTAACTCACTTAGTGTAAACGGTTCTACCCCACTTTCACTTAAGAGGATTTTAGCGTAATTCTCCCGCTCACTCTGCCACCGCTCTAACGAAAACAGGGGCAACCTTTCAGCCATACCGATCCCCTAGCAAGTAGAAAAACAATAAATTTTTAGTGCTCATAGTTCCTCAAACCATTCCCTATATAAATGACCCTTCCATAAATACCCTAACCGAAAATTTTTCCTGGCTTCTTCCACTTCATTTAAATCAAGCTCTACACTAAATTCCTTCTCTTCCTCTCCTAAATCTACCACAATATACCCTAGGGGAGACGCAATTAAACTATGTCCAGTAAAGAATTTACCAACCTGATTTACTGCTATGGTATAGCATCCGTTTTCATGTGCTCTAGATTGAATTAACGAAAACCATTGCAACAGCTTATACTTTCCCTTATACCATGCTGAAGGAACGATAAACATGTTTGCACCCTTTAACCTCATAAACCTAAATAATTCAGGAAACCTTAAATCGAAGCATACTGCAAGCCCGATCCTACACCCTTTATACGACACGATAGTCGGTTTTATACCTGGGGTAAATATACTTGATTCTTTGTAGCCAAATGCATCAAACAAATGAATCTTCTTGTAGATGGAAAGTATCTTACCTTTATTAGCGAATATAGCGGCATTATATATTTTTCCATCCTCCTTTAAAAACATTGTAAACACTACTGCGACCCCCTTTTCTCTAGATTTTTCAAGTATAGAACTGACGAAATCCCCATTGATAGGTTCAGCAATCCTCTTAACGTACTCGCGCGTCAAGAATCTGTCATTTACACCCATAATATATTCAGGGAAAACATTTAGATCACAGTCAGAGTTGTCTAGAAATTGTAATATTTTTCTCAAGTTATGTTCCTTTTGGTTAACTGCCTCTAACTGAAAAAGTTTAATTCTCATACAGTTAACCGTATATGGTACAAATGTATTTACTTAATAATATTTACCTAAAACATCTTAAGTTAATTTAGCTCTGAAAAGATGTTTTTAGGTGATGTTATTCAAGTATTTTCTCGAGTAACTCCTTGAATTTTCTTATTCTTTCTATTTTCCTCTTTAGTGCCTCTTGACCCTCCTCGGTTATATAATATATTTTTCTCGCAGGTCCGCTTTCACCAAACTCCCATTTAGATGTGGCAAAACCTCTTTCCTCAAGATGTTTTAAGATATTGTATATCATTGGCCTAGGAACCTCTTTTCCCAATTTTTTAGAGATCTCTTCTGCAAGTTGATATCCATGTGTCGGCTTCTCTGACAGAACTTTTAGTGTAAATATAAAGGCGAGCATGCCCAATGGAAATCTTCTGAATTTCCCTAAGTGTCCTTCTTTATGGTTCATATTAAATACCTGTGATATATATTATGCTCGTTTTATATATAATAATACCGTTCCGCTACATCAGTGTCTAAAAATGCTATTAGTCGAGGAAAACTCAACCTATGCCGACGTATTTATCTGTAGTAAAAATATTTTCATTTACCTCTTTTAGAGAAACTAATTAACTCTCCCTTGAGTAGTTATATTGTGGCTAGGGTAATGGCTTCTCCTAAGCTTCAGTACAGCAGTCTCAGAGAAAAATGTCTTATGGCTTTTTCTAAATGGGATCTCGACGCATTGCCGTTAAGCTATGCTTGGAAAAACGGGAAGAGGATACGTCTTCTAAAAACCTTGTACTCGAGTGTTTGTAAAAACAGTTGCAAGTACTGTGCGTTACGTAGAGAAAGAAGGGTATGTAGAACCACATGGCGTACAGAAAAATTGGTTAATCTTACTTTAAATCTATGGAAAAGGGATATCGTAAGCGGCTTATTTTTGTCTTCTGGAGTATTCTCAGACCCAGAAAACGTTGTAGAAAAAGAGATAGAAATTGCATTTCTTCTTAGAGAAAAGGGATTTAACGGATATATCAACTTGAGACTCATGCCGGGAACCCCTAGAAGACTCATATGGGAAGCCGCTAGGGTGGCAGATAGAATTGGAGTAAATATAGAGGCCGTCGACTCATCTTTATTTTATGAAATAGCTCCTGATAAAGGAAGCTATAAGCAAGATATTTTGAGGATTCTGGAAACCTCTTCAAGAGCATGGATGACTTTAAGAAGTAAGGGTTGCCTTAAAGCTGGTGTAGCAACTCAGATGATAGTTGGGTTGGGTGAAAACGACAAACAAGTGATTTCGACAACATTTAATCTCATTAAACATTTAAAGATTACACGGGTGTATTACAGTCCCTTTACGCCAATAAAGGGGACACCCCTTGAATCCAAGCCTCCATGCCCAAAGGATAGAGTAAAGCGGCTTTACCAAGCATTTTTCCTAATGAAACACTATGCCTTCAAACTTAGGGATCTGCAAAGTCTATTAGACACTACTGCCATGTTTCCGAAGGTTAGAGACCTTAAACTATTTTTCTCAGTGACGCACAAATATCTGTACCCGATCGATTTAAACGAGGCTTCTTATATCGATCTTTTAAAGGTGCCAGGTATAGGTCCCAGAAGGGCTAGGAAATTAATATTTTTGAGGGAAAACGGGGTGAATATAAACCGTGATGTCTTAATGAAAGTTTTGGGAATGAAAAATTATCGAAAAGCATCTAAATATATTGTCTACTAGGCTTCATTAAGCCTTTTAGATAAATATTTCTTGAATCCTTCTATTATAATGTTACCAACATGCGGATTTTCTTCTAAAAATTCCTGGAAGAGAAGGATATTTCTTATGGTTTTCGCATGAACCCCGTGTTCAATATAGCAGGCATCTTTTTCTGCAACCTCCTCCGGGATGCACAACACGTTTTTTAGGAAATCTCTTAGAGCTGTATGTCTATGATATATTTCCTCGGCGACCTGCTTCCCCTTTTTAGTTAACTTAATTTGCTCCCTCTTCTCATACGTTACAAACTTTTTTTCTGAGAGTCTTTCGAGGAATTCCACAACACTGGGCGGTTTAACTTCGAGAACACCAGCTATATCCTTTATCCTGGCAAAACCTTTGGTTTTCTCTAGGAGGTATATCGCCTCGAGATACTCTTGTTCACGGGTTGTTAAACCAATATTAGACATATATCCTATACCATAATAAATGATATAATTTTACCTTTTTAGCTTACCTGTGATTATTTCCTTCAAAACGTTAAGATTTATTTCTAGGGCAACCACTGGCACCGTTAATCTAAAGTTTAGGAGGACCTCTGGATGCACTTCTCCTAAGAACCCGACTTTAACGTTATTTGAATAAACCTCGGCAAAGCGTCCGGGAATAAAGCTGGGGTGGTCTGATTCTTTAAACACATATTCTAGCCCAAAGGTTTTCATTATGGCTTTAGCTAGGACCAGCATGTTGGTTATCGTTTCTTCGGGCGAAGCTCTAATACATGCCAGATGTCTCTCGCTTCTAGCCCTATTACTTGAACGCTCATCAACAACTACTATGTCTCCAATTTCAAATATTTTTAGTGGATAGCCTACTTTAGAATTCACGGATGCGACCTCAAGTAAGCCCGGTATCAGCCAGTTTCTTAGGGCAGTGTACTTCTCCATCTTCGGGTTTTCGACTTCGATCAACTTCACCTCACCTAGCTTCATCTTCCAGGCGAGCGTCTCTGGATTATTTAACATGTAGTTTGAGACCTCAGTGTAACCTAGACCTACCAGAACATCCCTAAATTTACTGGAAATTTTTTCTAGCGGGTGAATTCTGCCTGGATGCAGTGCTGGTAAAGGTTCAGGGGATATATTTTCATAACCGTAGGCCATGAGGATGTCTTCGACTAGATCTACCGGATGTAGGATGTCTAGCCTATATGCCGCAACTTTCACTTTCAGATATTCACCTTCATCCTCTGCGTCGTGTCGCATCATTCTGAGAAACTTTACAGCATCCTTTCTTTCAACGTTAATGCCCGTTAACCTCTTTATCAGATCAATGCTAAGCCGATTTTCCTCCACCTTGAGGTCAGGCGATATCATTGTCGAGCCACCGGATGCCTTAACCTCCACTAACTCTATTTCCTCGGGGTTCCCTCGTTCAGCTACACTAGTAACCATGACCACGAGCACCTTCATCATAGTCGATAAATCCGTTCCAGTAACATCTATAAACACGTTTCTTGTGTTCACCGTCACCTTTGTGTCTTCACTATTAATTATAGGCGGAAATGATAGAACTCTTCCATTAGAGTCCCTTAACAAAGGATACTCCTTATAGCCCTTTACTAGGTGGGAGTACATTCGACCCTTTTCCGTTTTTAAGAGGATCTCGTTTAGAGTCATCTCGTAATCGTATTCTAAGGGTATGAATCTAACTTCGCTTGGATTAACAGCTAAATAATATATTGGTGGAGAAATGGTATCTAAGTCATAAAGGCCTATTGAAACCTTTTTTCGGTTTCTACAGTAGGTTCCATGAAGTTTCTCCTGAAGGTTCATTATCTGTTTGACAGCTTCTTCATGAAGAGAGAGGTTTTTCACGACAGCACCTAACGCGTAAGGCCTGTATTGTGGGCCTCTAACTATTAATGAAAAACTATTATCACCTATATGAAACCTTCTTAAACCAGTTTCTATCTCAAGTAAGCCTTTTAGTGCACGTGACAAACCTTCGACAGAGAATAAGTCGGGTCTATCATGGCTTGCTTCATATTCTATTGTTTCATCGTCGATTAATTCTATCTCGCATTTGAGTGCTGGCAGGTATTTTTCTATGTCATCTACGGTAAGGCTTCTTCCTAAAAGATCCTCTAAATCCCTTAAATTCACCTCGATCACGGGCATTGCTTACCCTCACCCCAGTAAACTCTTGATTAAAGGCACTTTTCTGCCTCTAAGGAAGCTTATACGTGGGGAAAAAAGATCCCTTATATCGTCGATGTCCAGGAGGGCCATGGCTATCCTGTCTATACCTATGCCCCATGCAGCCACATTACATTTTTCGATTCCTAGAGGTCTGAGTACTTCTGGTCTGAACATTCCCCCGGGAAACACCTCTATCCACCCTAGTTTAGGATGTTTTATGAAACCTTCTACACTTGGTTCTGTGAAGGGAAAGTATGCTGGTTTTATTTTGACCCTACCTAGACCGAGTTTATCTGCAAGTACATTAAAGAACCAGAGTAGGTTTCTGAATGTTACGTTTTCACCCACCATTATTCCCTCAAGTTGGTAAAACTCCATCGAGTGCGTTGGGTCAAGGGTTTCAGGTCTAAAAACCCTATCAAGAGAAAAACATCTGTATTCGCCTTCACCTTTCTCATATAATGCCCTCATAGATACAGCCGTCGTCTGCGTTCTTAATATCAGTTTCAGGGCCTTTTCAAGACTCCATTTATAACCCCATCCCTTGGATCCTGTCTTCCAGCCGTTTTCATGCGTCTCTTTAACCTTTTCTATTAGATCCTTATCGTTTAATGTTCCTTTGCTAGGCTTCTTCAAGAAAAACGTGTCGTGTATTTCCCTAGCCGGGTGGTCTTGTGCCTGGAAGAGAACATCGAAGTTCCAGAATTCTAGTTCAACATGTGGTCCTTTAACTTCCTCAAAACCAAGTGAAACAAGTATCTCACGGATCTCATCCAGCAACTCCATGTATGGGTGTTTACGTGCTGGATACAGTTCAGGTATCTCGACGCTTAAATCAAACTTCTTGAAGTAGACGCTCCTCCATTCACCTGTTAGTATTAATTCTGGCGTTAAACGCGTTACGACATTTACCGGTTTCAGTTTACCCTCCTTTAGTAACAGTGTTGCCTTCTTAGTTAACCCTATTTCTAGTATTTTTCTATCCCTAACGTCGATTAGCCTTCTTCTCTTAAAGTAGATTATATAGTCTTTTAGCTTAGTTGTGGTTACTCCATCTAAATCTTTTAACTTTAAACGTAAATCCCTGATCTCCGCTAAAGCCCTGTCAGGATCCCCAGTTAACTCCAAGATTCCATTTTTAACTTTCGCTGTTTTAAGTGAAATAAGATGGCTTAAGCCTATTTTAGCCTCTTTTCTTTCGAGCTGAAATTCGCCCAAAAATTTATCGGAGAAAACAATGGATAACGGGATGCTCTTGCCCTGTTTCAGTAAAGCCTTTAACAACCTTTCTTCAGGAAACCCTTTACTAAGATATCTTTTCCCTTCGTCACTTAACCGTATCTCGTAGGCTGTAATTTTTTCAGTATCTATTAACCCCATGTTCTCTAGTTCAGCTAGGTCCCTCATCAATACAGATGGGTCTACCGAAAGTTTCTTGGAAAGCTCCTCAACCCTGAGTCTACCGTCTTCCTTTGCTAGGATAAGAAGAATTTTATACTGTTTTTCGGGGATAAGCAAAACACACGCCCTCTCCCTGTCTAATGAAATTGGCGCATCGGGGCACCATGGTGGAAAATAGAAAGGAACTATATAAAATTCTCGCTAAATCCGCTTATCCTCCATCAATAGAATATTACTGTATCTCTTTACCACTATTTTCGACGCTTCCCTTGATACGTCTCAAGATCTCATCTCTAACCTTCTTCAATTCTTCTATTTTACTTTTAAATTCAGAAAGCCAGTCCCTACTGGCTTCGATACCTTTATGTACAAAGAAGGCTATGGCTTCGCTTCTGGTTCTGAAGACCCCGGCATCAACCAACATGTTTATCACATCCATGTCCTCTCTTGAAAGCCTCACCGTCGACACAGTTGTCCAGGAAATTCCTTTCATGTTTTCCCAGAGCTCCCTACTTAAAGCCCGTGCTTCACTACGGAACAGCACAGCGAAATTCTTGAAATTGTCTATCATTCTTTTAACATCCTCCCTGTATTGAATTAGTGTTTTCTCCAGCTTTTTACTGTGCTCGAGATCCATTCTTTTTAACGCCTCATGAATATCACGTGTAATCTCCTCCATTAATGTAGTTGACTCCTTCATTATCGAATTTAAGCTCTGGGACACCCTACGCGAAAGATCATTAATCTCGTTCAATAATCGTTTAAAGTCGTCTCTACTGGAGAGATTTTTCCCTTCCCTTCTTATTCTATCCAATTCTTCTGTAAATTCCCTTTTCAGCCGTAACATTTCCTCTTTTAATTCCTTTATCTTTCTGTCAACTTCACCAATATATTCTTCTTTCATGATTCTTCAATTACCTTATTACATGTAACTATGTAATAAATTTTTCAGAAAACAATTTATATAACATAAAGTACATTTATTGCAGGGCTATATAAAATGATTTATAAACATAGATATGTTCTTGCATCAATCTTTTTGTTGATTATAGGTATTATATCAATAACTCCAGTAAACTTAAAGCCTGAAGAAAAGACTATCTACACTCTTCCTTTCAAATTTATGCTTAAAGATACCAATTTTGATGATGTCTTTGTAACTATTAGATACGGAGATTTCATATTATCTTCAAGAATATCTTCCGGAACACCTATATTTTTCAATTTTACGTTAGACAAATATAAGAAGGAAATACCAATAATCTTGTCATTTAATGTCCCATTATACATCGAATTTGCACCGAAGTATGCAAGAGCCTGGGTTCGTATCAACAATAGATGGGAGAGAGTATACTATAATCCTCGAATTTCTTATTGCCTCAACTTCTCGGAGAACACAGCATCTTATTTAACATACATAACGTTAGTGCCTTCAGATACCGTTAGTTATAGTAACGGTACCCGCTACACGCGACTTGTAGAGGTTGATGTGGAGCTAACGCCGGGTGAAAAAGTCAACTCCAGCTTCATTGAACTTAATTTAGGCGACGAGTATCAGCTCTACTTTACTGAGGTTAATTGGATAAAATCCTTTAATGAAAAGTTTATAGTCAAACCAGTTACAGAGCCCATTAGATTCAATCTTGTTGTCGAATTGCTTTATAAATATGGCTCGCAAACTTATCTCCTAGAGAAAAACACCATACCTATATACCTCAAGGATTACGGTGAAGAAATAGACTTTGGAGAAATAGTTCTAGAAAACCTGTATCTGAACGTAAAGAACAGGCTTGAGGAAACCCTTAACATAGTTTCCACAGGAGGACTACAAGCAGACATATACGTTGTGAAAACAAAGGCCTTTAACAACCTTTTCACAGCCGCCTTTAAATCGCTTAAAAAAAGAGACCTTGAAGGAGTAAACGCGTACGTTAAACTGGCTTTAGACAACTACAAGTATCTCCAGAGCGATGTAAAAAGAATAATATTAGCAAACTTTTTCTACTCCCCCATAGTTTTCATGGTACTAGCATTGTTTTCTTTATTCCTTTCTAGAATATTTTTTGAAAAAAGGCTTCTGTTTTCAACACTAGTGGTTTTTTCAGTCCTTATCGTTGTCTTCACCTATACATGTCCAGAGATCAAGTTCTTTCTTATATATACTCCTAAGCTCTTCGTCGATAATGGAGGAATATACTTGAGTAGCTCCCAGAGACAGCTGATAATAATTGGCGGAACGATGTTCATGTTAATGAGCTTAGTGATATCGATATTTTTCGGGTATATGCTTATAAAATCCGATAAAATAAGGTATTCATTACTCTTATTAAAGAGACGAAAACTGAGGTTCACGCTTATAATTATCACGGTCTCTGTAGTTGCATCAGGGGTTATGATCCATGGCGCAGGCATGTACGGTCCTGTACCTGCAGAAAAAACATTAAAGAAGAACACAAGTGGACTGAACTTCATCTCTTTAACGAAAGCTAGAATCTGGAAGGAATACATTAAAATGCCTGACGGAAGCATAGACTTGAATGATGAAAGTTCACTTGAATACATGACCTTGGGGGAAGCGAAGGCCCTTCTGGAACTCAGCTCTCAAAATAATATTCTCGCCTTTAAAACCGTTGAACTCAGGTTACCGGAAGGAAATATAATCCATGTAACAGCTCTAGCAACGAACCTAACATTTGTTAACCAATATATTGAAAAACGAGGTTTTGAAGTCGCCTCTGGAGTCTATGTAAATACAGCTTTAATGTTCCAGTTTAATCTCAAGCCCGGCGATCAAATAGTAGTGGACGGCATAAAAACAAGTATAGCTGGAATACTAAACTCCTCTACGATAAACCGTTTATTGGATATTGATGGCCAACCTATTTTATACGACCCAGTTGCCGGGAAAAATGTTAATGCATTTTTGATTCTACCCATAGATTTCATAGACCCCACATGGAAAATCTACAAAATTGTCCTTATTTTCGAAAAACTCGACCCCAAAACCTTTAACGATATTTTGCTTTCCTACACGAATCTATACTCATATACCCCGCCTGGAAGCGACACCGTGAAACTGGTTGAAGGTTATACTTTCCTGGCAAGACTCGGACTCGAAGAGAAGATATTAGAAAAGACGTTTATCGATTTAGCGGAGGTTGTGACTGGAGACTGGATGTCCCAATCAATTATCACCCTTATAGCCATATTTATAATAAGCGTCAATGCCCTGGCAAGCGCCTATGAGAGGAAAAAAGACCTTATGACTTTAAGTTGCATCGGCGCTAAGCCTGCAGATCTGGCTATGGAAATACTTGTGGAGGGAGTAGGCGTCGGAATGATGGGCGGGCTAATAGGATATGTTTTAGGGAGAATCATGATATCGATGTACTATTACATAGAAGGATACTCCACAATATATCCTACCATAGAACTGTTTTATTTCCTCATAACAATGTTTATTTCGCTTATATCCTCTTCAATAGGCTACCTCATACCAGCTAGGAACGCGATCCTTGAAGTGGTTCCAAGCCAGCTTTTGAGAAGAGGAGAAGGAAAAATAGAGACTAAGGGAAAGAACGAGATAACTCTTAAACCGTTTCTCAGACTAAAGCGGGAGGAAATAGACATCTTTATACATTATCTTGAAAACAATCTTCCCAACAACCTAGCAGGTGGAGGCACACAATGGGGATTCCTCCCATCTAAAATCGAGCTGATAAAAGAGCCGTCTGAAAAAGATAGGGTTCTTGTAATAGTGGAGGGAGGCTTTAAGAGCCCCCTTACTTCAAAGGTAGCGTTCCTAAACATTGTCATCGAAATACCGCTAAAAAGCATGGAGATTACGCCGATCGTAAGAATTAAATCAAAAAGCCTTAGGCTATTAACCTCCTCCGATCTACAGCGTCTGATAATTTCGATAAGAGAAGCTCTTCTATCGTATACTGACTACAAGAAAAATCTAAGGAAGAGAAAAAACTAGTGTGATTAAAAACCCGTTTCTTTTATATGAGCCTTCCCTTTAAAACCGTTTTTATCTTTTCTATAGCATCGATCTTGCCTTTGATGTCATTATATTCTCTCCGTAGAGGTTCTACTTTTCTTAGATACTCTTCTTCACTTAATTCTCCTATCTTGAAGGCTACGTCAAGCTCCTCTATTCTAGAGACAACATCGGATAATTTAGCTTTAAGCTCCTTGTAGTGTGGCTCAAGTTTTAGCGAAACCATACGAAGCCTCGTTGCGAGTACAGAAAGCTTCTTCTCGTACCTGTCTCTATACATTTTATAGGTTCTAGGCGACACTGTATGCTTTATCCTCTCCAACCTTCTACTTTTCTCCACTATGTCTTCATATTCGGAATAAAGCGAATGAGCATCTTGAAGCAAGTCTTCAAGTGTTTTAGGTGCTTCAGGCTTCTCCCTTCTGATATACATCAACCTGACTTTATCCTCCTTCCACTCGGAGTAATGTAGTATCTTTTCCTCTATTCTCCTAATGGTTTCGCTTAAATGCAGATATTCTTTAAACTCGGCGGGTATGCTTAGTTCAAGCAGAACCTCATCACCCTTCTTAACAGTCCGTAAAGTGACGTTTATTGGAAAGTTGTCTGGTGTAAGGATGCCTAGAGTAAAGCGGAACATTCCATCCTCTCCCATATATTCGCTTATAACCTCTTTGGGCGAGACTATAGCCTCCTTTATAAACCTGTATAACAGGTTCGTCTCAAATAAGGATACCCGTAGAGGTAGCGTGTATATAGCTTCTTCACCAACAAGCCTTAGATCCTCCGGGCTTAAAACCTTCTTTGCCTCCCTCCCCATCAGAGAAACCTGCCTCATTTTTACTGCTGGAAGATAACTACCCACGATAGATGACAACACGCCGATTAGAAGTGAGAGATACATTGAATCTAGAGTTAGTGATGCTCTGCCCTCGAAGGGTAGCACCGTTGCGCTAACTATGATTTTCAGGGATTCAGCCAAAACAGGGCTTAGGAAGCATCCTAGAAATGACGATATGAAACCTATGATCAACCCCTCTAATATTATTTGTTGAGCCACATCCCTCGGCGATGCCCCGAGTACTGCTATTGTCACGAGATCCCGTTTCTTGTCTTCGGTCATAGCATACATAGTAACCGCTACTAAAACCGAGGAGAAAATTAGCATTATTATCGCACTGGATGCTCCTTTAATGCTTATTATTAATGGTTTGTAAAATGTTTTTCCTGTGGAAAGCACTACTCTTGCCCCTCTAAATGCCACAAATTTCTTGAGAAATTCTATGCTCTCGTTGGAGAGCTTTGCCTTGAAGTACATTGCCCTAACGTCAAAATATTCCCCTGGAAGCACGTCCTCCGGCACCAAAACGTAAGAAAACTCTTCTCCTAGGGGTAAAAGAGAATACCCGCTTACATTAAAGAGAGGTAGCACCGATGCCTCGTCGTAGAATCCTGCGAGAAAAACGTCGGTGAGAGCTATGGCAACCACCGTGAGAGCTCCTTCAGGAGAGGGTTGAAGCAACCCCACGTTAACTGTTTCGCCAAGGTTAAGGATGTTCGAATAGCTTAATGGTATTAGTATTGTTGATGTCCCGTTGACCAGATATCCTCCCATAATGTAGCTCGAAAAGTTCATGTACCGGGCGAAGAAAGCAGGGTTGATCCCTATGACCTTTACCTCTAGCATTAGATTTTCGCCCAGTAAACCGCTTAAAGGATAAATTTCCTTCTCTGTTTTAATGAGCGAATACTCGGTTATATTAAGGTTTCTAGTAAGCCATTTGATCTCGAAATCCTTGGCAGGCGTACCACTGAATATTATTACTCCTCCTTCAAACCCGTATTTCCATTCGCTTTTCTCCTCTATGAAGGGGGTTTCAAGGGACACACCTAATGTTGCTACAGTGGATGCAACCACTAATGTAAGTGTAAATACCACCATGATTGTTCTCAGCTTCCTGGCTTTAAGATATCGTATCGCCATGGTTACGGCGCTTTGGCTTACAGGCTTTGTTTTAATCGAGACTATGAGATAGAAGAAGTATACTAATGCTCCTAGAATCAACGATGCAGCTATGATGGCTGCATAGTCCAACTCCAAGATATTTACTCCTAGTACAGACAGAAGATAAGCCGTCGAGACCCTGACAGCCGGTTCCATTAAAACAAGCGTCGCGAAAACCAGGAAAAAGAAGCCTATTCTAGCTAAGTCCATGTACTCTCTTTTCTCTATGAAGAAAAGTACTATAACGGACGTGAATCCAAACACCAGCATGAGGAAGGCTATAGAAGCGTAGAGCATCATGTTCTTCAGAGAGTTTAGCCTACCCTTGATGGAAGCTACAAACTCTAGAAAATTAGATACTGCTCCACTCATACCCTCGTAGTCCTTTTCCTCCAGAGCCTCCATAGCCTCATTGTATAGGAAATTAAGTATTTGTACATCATCTTCGGAGATAGCAGTGGTATATCCAAGCTCGGTAAGCCAGGATGCCTCGTCTTCTACCTCATCTATATATGGTGGTAAGAGGGCTTCCAGTAGATATTTTGTCAGAGGAATCTCCGTGGTGTTGAGATCCTTGACGATCACCCTGCCGCTCCATTGCTTCGTTTCTAGGAGAACGGGATATCCTACTGGTAGTATGTAGCCAGTCTCGTAGCTAGTCTCAGAGTTTTTAACCCGCAGTGCCGGTGAAACTTTTATTGGTTCCTTAATACCTGTTATCGGGTTAAAGTGTGAAATATTCACGTAGATTCCTGGGGCAAGCCGAACATCGATCCTGTATATTACTACATTTATTCTACGTATAATGGGACAATGAATATTAGCAGATAGACTTGAGACGTTATATGATGGGTCAAATGAGCCGGTTATTTTCCTTTCATCGAGAAGAATAACATTAACCATTATCGGTACTTGTGGAGTGTCATCAAATGCTTGAATATATATGTTCGTGAGATAGGGTGGATTCCTACCTAAGGCTGTTACATATGTTTCCGGTACTTTAATTAAACTGGCCCCTGAACTATTAATAGTAGCGTCGAAAGATAATGTTAATGTACCGAATCTAATTATTCCACTTAAATTTAAGCCCACGAGAGGATTGTTGGTAAAGTAGTCTCTAACCGTAATATACACGATATATGTGGTGCCTTGAGCTTCCACCTGTGGTTGCGCCGTTAAATTCATCAAACTAAAAGCAGTCGAAAAGAGTAACAGTAATAAAAGAATATTTCTAAACTTCATCATCTTCCACCCCTTATCCTCCTAAGTTTTTCTTCATATTCGTTCTTCAACTTTAGATAGAGCTTCTCCTCAACCAGTCCCTTTGAATAATATTCTTCGAGCCTGGATAAAAGCTCCTTGTATCTTTCCTCTTCTTTACGCAACATGCTTGTACTTCTATACCAGTAGAAAGTGAAACCACTCCAAAGTACAGCCGTAATAGCCGACAGTATCCATAGGGTGTTGCTTTTACTGCTTTTTACAAGAAGAACCATATCTTTATCAAGCTCGACGTCCAGTAAACTAGTGTACTGTCCCTTAGAAATTGAAACTACATATCTACCTTTAGGTAGGAAGAAGACTACTGTTCCATTCATGTTAGTTCTATTTGTTATCACCAAGTTTCGGAACTTCTGTGAAACGCTTCGAACCTCGACCTCCGCTAGGGGAAGAGGTTTATCCTTCTCCCTTACCACTTTAAGTGTTAATCTGAAGGCCTCTAGAAAAACTTCCACCTTTGGATTATGTAAGAGGTCTACGGTCATAGTGTTTACTATGCGACCAAAGAATTGAACGGAAATTGTGTAATTTCCAATAGGAAGGTTCCTGCAAATAAGTTCTCCCTTAGAACCTGTAATACCTGCAAAAATAAGCTCACCACTGGTGTCGTATATTTGTACAAGAACCCCAGGTATAGGCTTTAGAGTCGGCGTCTTAACGTAAACCTCCAAGTCCTGCAACTTGAGGGTGAGTTTAATATTCTTGTTTGAATCTAATATTATAGTCTTGTTTTCAACAGCTGTGTCACTCCACACCTGAACTAGGTACACTCCCTCAGGAATATTCAGGAAAGAAACAGTTCCATTCTCGTCCGTTGCACCCACAGCAGTGGTGGTGTTTTCGAGAACGTTAATCAATTTTACTAAACGTCCAAAGATAGGTTGCCCATCCAACCTAACAACTTCAACCGTGATATTGTGGGTTTTCACCTTTTCTGGCAGAGGGTAAAGCGGGGGAATAGTCACGTTTATCGTAGATGTTATAGTTATATCACCTTTACTTGAAACAATGTTAACGTTCAATGAATATTCTCCTGAAAGGCGTGGTATGAGCTTCCATGTATAATTGTATATCATGTTGGACGAAACATTAGCTAGAATGATGCTTCTGTTTCCCAGGATTTCAAAGCCTTCAACGGGATAATCCAACTCGAGGGTAATGTTTTCCAGGGATTTGAACGTCTTTAAAACAATTTTTATCTCAAATGCCTCGTCAACTTCCGCCTCTTCAGGAGCTTCTACAAACGCCGTAAAGGGTGTGACAATTACGGTGTTAACTCCCATCAACGAGGCAAGTAGTTTTGCCTTAAAGTTGTTTTGATCGATTAATGGAATGGCCATTAATATGGTTGACTTTAGACCGTTCGCCGCATAGGTTGTCTCGTTTAACTGAAACGCTATAAACGTTGTTAAACCGTATCTGTCTCCAACAATACGTTTAGCAAGAGTTGTGTTCTCTAGTAAAGAAAGATCATTTGTAATGTTTATTGAGAAAAGTTGTTGTGCAAGTGGTAAAAGCTGTCTTAACCCTGTTAACGTTGAGGTAAGCGTTGTTATGTTGAGTGCTGGGAGATGTTCAGAATAATATATTCTGGAGAGATAGTTTAGCAGACTCCACCATGGTTTCAATTTACTCCAAGGTAGTTTTCTAGATGCATTGATTAAAGTTTGATTATATTTCTCTAAAAGGGGCCTAAAGTTTTCTAGGCTGGATTCTCCGATGAAGGCTATTCCAAGGCTTGGTAGATTTGGACTACTTAGTGTAAAGAATCTAGTTGGAGGATAAAGGGTGAAGGGTGTAGAGGAAACTATGTTCACAGTCGACGAATCAGGGAGAATCATCTTGTCGTATTCGGTTGAAAGCCTAAACAGAGGCACATAGATGGATTTCAAGTCGACCCCATTTTCGATGCTATAATCCACCGTGATGAAAGGTGAAAAACTGTTAAAAGTAAAGTTAAACTCGATTTTAAGTCCAGCTGGCGAGTAGGCATTAACGTTCACGATGGAGATAAGGGATCCATTTACCACTATATTTACAGTGATGTTGAAGTCTTCCTCGCTTAACACAGTTGAATTCTTTAATACAACAGTCCAACCCAGTTCTATAGGGGATGTGAATTCGATCCAACTTCCATTTAACGATGCATTGTAGACCAATATTTTCGGGCTAGTCGAGTTGCCGAAACTAAAGGTATAGTAATCCGTGGAAACCAGGATCTCGCCTGTCGAAGTACTATTGAATACAAACCCCTCCGTTAAAACGGAACGAAGGTCGGGTGGTAGCGGGGTTGGTGTAAAAGCTATCAAGATACTTTTGTCAGAAAACGGTTCGAGTTCCACTAGAATACTTATTTTACATCTTTTCAGGTACTCCGAATTACTATATACTTCCACATCCCATAGCTGGAAGTTTAAGAGACCACCCCTCTCCTCCAGGACCATAATTCCCTTGGATACGGCTTCACCATAACTGAAATTAATTTCAATAGTAAAGATTTTTCTAAGAGTGAAGGGAAACGGATTATACAATGTAATTTTCCTATATTTTAACCCTTTAACATGATTTTGGGGCGCCGATTTTGAGATATGAGGAGCATATGATATAAAACCCAGTATAATCAGCAACAGTAAGGTTAACGCGAGCAACCTACTGCTTTTCACCTAAAATCACCTCTAGTTTTTCCAACGCCCTGAGGAAACGTGCATCCCGTTCCTCCAACATTCTTTCTTTGGCATCCCTCTCATTAACTATCTTTTCTAGCTCTCTTTCAACGGCAAGACGCTTCTCCTCGAAAGTCGATTTATCGTATTCTCCTAGAGCAAAACGCACCTCAATCTCCCTTAGCTTCTCATTTAACTCCTCTATTCTAGAGTCGAGGGAGGAAAGCTCGCTTTCAATACGTAAACGTTCATCAGACCATTTATCTCCAAACTCCCTGGCTAACTCCATTACACGAGAAGCCTTGTCAAGGCCATTAAGCTCCAATGCTTTCTCAACATAGCTTTCCAGTAGGAAGAGAAATAGTTCCGAGTTTAACCCTTTAATAACCTTGTTGAGCGATTCTATGGTTTCAGCTATCTCCTTCAACCTTCCTCTAAGAATCGTGTAGTAATCGCTTCTTTCAGCACCTATACTTCTGCCTTTACGTGCTTCATCGAGCTGAAGCATAGCCTTTGCGTGAACTACCTTAAGATCCTGCAAAGCAACTTTAGCTTCCTCAAGGAAATCTAGATACTTTAGGAAGCACGTGCAGGCCTCTCTTAGAGCTTCATCCCTTAACGCTTTAAAGGTCGCTTCGTCTAAGCCGCCGCGCTTCGAGAATCTTTCGCTCTCCTTTACTCTTCTAAATATACTGTTCATCTCGCTTAGGATATCATTTATCTTCCTAAGAATGTCTTCTGCTTGTTGAACAGTTTTCCTAAATTCATTTCGATAACTTATCGGGGGCACCCCCGTCTTCTATATTCATTTCCTAAACATATATAATTAGATTACGTATCTATAGTTCATTAGGATATTTACTTTATGATAGGTATATGGTAAACCCGTTAAATGTGTCTTCCAGGTCTACCGGCTATCGGTATGTGCTCGCCGCATCTAGGGCATTTTTTATCCGCTGTTAACCGGTATTTAATTACCATAGCGCCGTATCTTTTTACCAAAACTTCCCCGCATTCAGGGCAATAGGTGTTCTCATAAGGATGTCCGGGAACATTACCTATATAAGGATACTTAACCCCCATTCTTCTGGCAGTCTTATAAGCCCACTCAAGTTTTTCTATAGGGGTTGGCGGCTCCCTGTACTTGTATGCGGGGAAGTAACGTGTAAAATGTATTGGAACCCCGTCCCCCAGCTCTTTTAATGTTTTCTCAATGGTTTCAACAATGGATTCCTCGTTATCTGTAGCTCCGGTAACAACTAGATAAACCAGCTCAACATGGATACCGAGTTCCTTTGCCTTCCTACAGTTCCTCCAAACAACATCCACATCGGCGGCATTTATCTTTAGATACTCTTTTTTAGATCCCTTTATATCAACCTTTAGTCCGTTTAAACCGGCCTCTTTAAGCATCTTTAAGGCGTCTAACGTCATGTATCCGTTACTTACATAGGTCGAATAGAGACCTTTCTTCCTAGCAATTTTAAAGACATCGAGCGAATATTCGAAAAGAAGAGTCGGTTCGTTGAAGGACACGCAAACCCCTTCATCGTGGTTTTCCAAGGCTTTTCCAACAACTTCCTCAGGCCCAGTATACGTACCTTTCCATGGTTCTGGTAGGATACGTGAGATACCCCAGTTTTGACACCAAGGACACCTGAAATTACACGACCAGGTGCTGAACGTTAAGGCTGTTGAACCGGGCCAGAAGTGAAAGAAAGGTTTTATCTCTATTGGTCTTGATTCAACGGCAGATAAAAGACCATATGTCATCGTATATATTTGGCCTTCAATGTTGATTCTTGTCCTGCAAAAACCGTATTCACCGTCCCCTAAAATACATCTTCTTTCACATGTAAGGCACCTAGCTTTACCCTTTCCAAGCCTCTCTTGAAGTATTGCTGGCTTTACTTGAGGTAAGTCTCTAATATCCTTACTCCGCATAACCTATTCTTTCCCCAATTCAGGTTCAAGGGATATAATTTCCTTAATATTGTCCCTAATTATTTTATAGACATCATATGCTGTGAAAGTCGCACCACAATAGGAACAAGATACTAGACCACCTTCCACAGGTAGCTTTACTGGCGCCCCGCAGCGAGGACATTTAACCTCCTTTACTATGATACCTTTTTCCTCCAGAAGATTCATTAGTTTCATGAAATCGAGCTTCAGCACCATTTTAGGCTTCAACTTATCTGATGCTCTTCGAAGCGCTACTCTGAACCCGACAACATATTTTTCATAAAGCTCTGCAGCCACATCAGAGTATTTTCGGGGAGGACTACCCTCATACCGTGCTTTAACGAGCAAATCTCCGTTCTCCTCCTGAAAACTTGCGTTTATCTTAAATAACCCTAGGTCCGCATATACTATCCTTTCGCTTCTGCCACTCTGCTCTCTCACAGCTTTCCCTGAACGAATCGAGATCGTCAGTACATTGTCATGCATCTCTGAATCGACATCTTCTAAGACTACTTCCTGAAAAGCGAATGGAACCTCCTTCATGAGCTGGTTTTTGAGAGACGCAGATCCTTCAAGCCTTAAAACTTCACTGAAACTCCACTCAACCGAGCCTGCAGAAAACAGCATGAAAAATACCATCATTACGATAAAAAGGAAAAACGCTAGTGGAGGTGCAGCGAAAAATACGGGTAGAATTATTGCTATGAAGAGAAGGAAAAACAGGAATGTGGCTGCTCCACTTCCTCCTCTAAGACTCTCTAAGGAGTCCTCGAGGTTTTGTCTGCCCTCCTTAAAGGTCTTCTTGTAGAGCTCCCTTAAAGCTTCTTCTCTCGAAAATCCTTTAACCTCTAGGTACCTTAAGTCTCTTTTAAGAACCTCTTCTCCATTGGGGTACCATTTATTGTATTTCCTTAGCAATTCATTATATAATTTTCTTGTGTCCTCTTTTTCCAAGATACCCCCATATATTTTAATATTTAAAATTAATAATTGTTTTTAGTTGGATGCTAAAGCTGAATTGCTTATTCTTCTTCCCATTCCTCCTCCTGGATGTCTTCGATGATCTCCCTTCTATCCTCCTCTTTTTCAAGTTCCTCAACGAATTCCTGCGATTCAGGAATATATTTTACAATAAGTATGTCTCCTTTCTTCACCTTAAACGTCGAGTAAGGGGGCATAATCCACCATTCGTCATTCCTTTTCACCACTAGGACGGATACTCCTTTCCGAGAATACCCTAACTCCATTAACGTCTTGTTTTCATCCTCTTCGTCCATTTCCACTACACTTATCCTCTCAAGGGTTTCTCCAAGGACGTCCGAAATCAAGGGGTGGGGCTCTAAGCCGAGGAGAAGCGGCTGAACTATGGCTAAAGCTCCGTCAGCTATTTCTTCACTTGAAAAAGCTATTCTTAGGAGCCCGTATTTCTCGCTTGTTGGAAGATGCTCCGACTCCAGAATCTTATTAGAGAATTCCTCCAGCATTGCATCGACATACTCTTCCAGCTCCTCAACCTTTTCCGCTATATCCTCACTTTTAGTTAGCATCGCCGTATAAGCTATATCGATCATAGTTAACGCCGTGTTCCTTATCTGAAGGAGAGATTCGATGACGTCCCTATAGGGGGCTATGCGCTCTTCTGGGATCCGGGGCTCCTCTGGCTGTGTACCTGAATACTTTAATAAGCGGGTTACAGCTTCACAGTTCCCTTTAACTATCAGATAATCGCCTTTCCTAAGGATGAAAGACCTACTTGGCTCAAGTATTATCTTTAAGCCCCTTCTAACCGTCAGCACATCTACTATTGCATCGATTTCAGTAAATACTTCTCCTATTTTTTTGCCAGCCAGGGTATCGTCCACCTTAATCCTTGCTAGCATCTCCCCTCCTCCGAAAAAGCTTTCGAAAGCTCCCTTAGGTATCTTAACTCTAATGAACGCTACTTTAGCTATATCCGCAGCCGCATTAGATATGCGTGATGTCGCCGACGCAAGCCTAAAGATGCTCACCATCCGCTCAGCCTCTTCTGCTTTACGCGTTGCCAGAGAAGCTTGCATCATTAGGAGGAGTTCCATTCTATCTACGGCTTTCTCAAGAACCAGAACCTCGTTTGCAAACTGTGGATCATTGTAAAGCACAGCAGAGTACGCAAGGTTCACCATGAGCCACGAAGCGTTTTTAAGCCCCCTTAAAAGATCCTTCACAGATATTGGTTTATAGCTTAACTCGCTAGTCAATCTTCCTTCATCCGCAATAATAAATTAATTCTTGAAAATAAGCTTTTTGTTATAGTTTCGACATCTGTTCCAAAAAACCGTTAAATAAAGCATCTATCTTTAACCTCCATTCGGGAAATTCTCTTGGAGTATTTGGGAAGGATGAAAACAAGCTTCTAACTTTATCCATATAATCTTTAACGACCTTCACCTGTCTTAGTATTGTAGGTCTTCTCATAAGTCTTAACGCTAAATTAAGTTTAGTTAGGATACTGAGCTGCAGTTCTCCTTTGTATCCAAGGTTTGTTAACTCCTCGTTATTGACTATGTTTTCTCCGATGATGAAATCTAGATCCTCGTTTGTAAGCTTCTGTAGGTACAGCCGTAACACATCTAGGCTAGCTTGCTTCACACCATATTCACTGTGGTACCTGTGATGGTACGGCCATAGTTTTTCTATTGAAGGCCCATCTTTCTCAAAGGCCTCTTCGATCGTTTTACTTGCCACCAGGGAACTAAGTAAAGAGGGACCTATGCCGCCTCCATGGATGGGATTAGCCGTACAAGCGGCGTCCCCTACAGCTACAAAGCCGTTCCAAACCATACAGTATATTGTCCTACGGGTTGGAACAATTCCTCCTCCACTGTGAATTATCCTCCGTATTCCCTTTTTCTCTATAATTGGACGAACATACTTTAAATATTGCATTCTAGGATTGGGCATTTTCTCACCCTGCTGGACCCCTAGACCCACGTTCACTATATTTTTCGATTTAGGGAAAAACCACCAGTATCCTCCTGGAGCAACATCCACATCAAGGAAAATATCGGCGTATTCCGCGTCTAAGTCTTCATCGACCTCAATAACCTCCCGGTATGCTGCTATAAGATCTCTCTTTGAAACCTTTTCTGAGACCCACCATTCCGAAGGCAGTTTCACTCTTATAGTGGAGACCGCCCCCGAAGCATCTATCACCACCTTGGATTTAAAATCTACAATCATACCGTTTTTAAGGTTCCTAGCCCTCACTCCTTTAACCCAGGACTCCTCTATGAGGGGCTTTAAAGCATAGTGCCTGTCGAACAACTCAACACCTGCATTTAAAGCTTTCTTCAAGAGCCTTTGGCCAAAAGCATATCTATTTAGGGCATAGCCTTCACCGACGGCCGTTATATATCCCCTTTTATTGGGAGAGAAAACCCTGACCCCCTTGAAAATCCCGTCAGCATCGGACCCTATCTGCGGAGGCTCAAGCCCCGTATTCTTGAAGTGATGGCTTCCTATAGCATCGCCGCAAACCTTATCACCTATTTTTCCTTTAGCCTTCATGTCTATTAAGGCCACCTTAAAGCCTTTTTCAGCTAGGAGTGCCGAGGCATATGCTCCAGCAGTACCGGCCCCAACTACCACAATATCGTATTCCGACATTTTATCCCATCCCCTTAACTTTAGGACAAATATTTAAGGATTAAAGTTTCCATTTACTTTTTACTTTTATCTTATAATGTATATTTCTCCTCCCACAACTGGAGACACACTAATGCTCTTCAACAGCATTTGTTCATGTATTCTTCCTATACTTATAGGCTTCACGTTTTCAAGGTACTTTTCTACGATCCTAAGCTTAGATCCTATCTCTGCTCTAACCTCTAAAATAGGGTCTCCTTCATTTACCTTATCTCCTAGTTTGGCGTAAAGTACGACCCCAGCACCTTTATCCCGCGGTGCTCCAGCAAGTCTGGCTAGATGAGCTATAATCCTGTTATCCACGCGTATCACGTTACCTTCTTTATCAGCCCTTAGGATAAACTTCTTGGAGCCTATGGGAATGTCTTCGACACTTACATTAGGATCGCCGCCCTGAGCCTCAATGATCTCCCTTAACTTTCTTTCAGCTTTACCACTTTTCAACGCCTCAAGGGCTATAGCTTTACCCCCCTGCAAACCAACCATCTCTAGGAGAAGCCCAGCAATACCCGTGGCTTTGTCGATTAGATCCTTGGGGCCGATGCTTCTCAAGGCCTGAAGAGCCTCTCTAGCCTCGAGAGAAGGACCAGCTGTATAGCCTAATGGCTGTTCCCCAAAAGTCAATGCGCATCTAACGTTAATTCCAAGCCTTTTACCAACTTCTATGAACTCTCTAGCTGTATAGTATGCTTCTTCTTCATTCTTAATTTTGGCGCCCATGCCTATAGGCATGTCCACGACGACGTGTGTGGCGCCAACACTCTTCTTTTTAGCCATTATGGATGGTATGAAAAAGGGATCTATTGAAAGAGGGTACTCTATCTTGATTATCTTGTCGTCCGCTGGGGCCAGTTGGAGAGCCCCACCCCACACAATGCATCCATTCGTCTTTAACACGGCTTCTTTCATTTCCTCGACAGATAAATCAACTGGCATTAAAACCTCCGCTCTGTCTGCTGTCCCTGCTGGCGATGTAATCGCCCTAGACGACGTCTTCGGAATAGTGTATCCCAAAGCCGCAATTATAGGTACTACAAGTAAGGTGGTTTTGTCGCCGGGTATGCCGCCTATACTATGTTTATCTAGTATGGGTTTTCTATCTAGACCAAGAACTCTTCCCGTTTCGACCATCGCCCTCGAAAAGTAGTATGCCTCATCAACACTCATTTTGTCGTTATGGTATGATACAATAAAAGCTGTTAACTCTATTTCAGTTAGCCTACCAGCAACAATATCCTTAACGATTGTTTTTATTTCATCGTAGCCGAGGCGAATCCCCTTAAGTCTATCCCTTATATATCGTAGCGATAGGGGCGGTTCACACGCTAGAACCTCGACCTCCGCCCCCTCTTGAAGCTCGAGTCCGCCCCAAACCTCCTCGTTCACTAGAATGCTGCTTGAGGGGACTTCTTTAGCTACATTAACCTCTGCTACAATCTCCTTTCCCCGGTATTTTACCAGTAGCCTGTCGTGGGGTTTAACCCCCAAGGCTTCTGCAACGGAATCATCTATTATTACTTGAGGGATTCCCGAGGAAAATCCTATACGTTTAACTATCAGTTTCATATTTAACACGCAGAAGTTATTAAAAGATAAATCCCTATTTTAAGTTTTTCTAATTTCTTCAATTAACTTTTCAAGTTCTAATAGCAGTTCTTCAAGCTCATTGCGAGGTGGGGCAAAGAATCCCCCGATCTCATATTTGTTTAATGTAGCTTTAACTAGGTCTATTGTAAGCGTATGCTCCTTGTAGAATGGTGTTTCAGTGAACCTCTTCCAAGCCTCTTTTTCCTCACGAATACTTCCACCAATAACCTTGTACATTAAAAGTTTAAACGCTTCACGCATTAACGTGAAGGCTGAAAGAAACTTACCTTCATCCATGAGTCTCTTAGCCCCGTGGAGATGCTCCCGTATAGCACCGATATACGGGTCTTCACTTTTATCGAGGAATAATGAAGTTTTCGCGAAGAATTTGTTATGAATTTTCGTCAAAGCGAATACAACTACGAATGGTAGGAACAGCAACATAAAGAAGATGTATTTTTCCATGTCGGAGAACAAAGTATAGGTGGATAGGGATAATGTGAAAAGATTGAAAACGTAGTGATACGTCAATACTGTTTCGAAGCCCCATTCAAGATATACGTATCCAACTATAATCCCTACTAGAAAGATTTGAAAACTTTTAACCCACAGTGGGTAAATCGGGTATCCTAGATGAAGTAGGCTCCAGATTAAAGAGGAACAGAAAACAGCAATAGATTCCCTCTTAAAGTTACTCAAAAATAGATTAATGGATAATGCTCTAAAGAGGGTTTCCTCTAGAAGGGCTGCACTTAATGACAGCACGAAAATATAGCCTATACTACTTTGGCTCGCGTAAAGCTGGTTGATCAGCGAAAAAGAAGAATACACTACTTTAAACAGCATCTCAGCAACCATAAAGAAGCTCGTTGAAATCAACAATGCTACGGCTGCTGTAAAGTATCCTAGAGTCACTTTTTTCAGCAATATCGACGAGTCCACAGGCATTCTTCTCGCAATCGAGGTAAGAATGTAAAGTCTTTTCTTGTCCTTTTCTAGGAGAAATGCAGCTAAGAGGGCTGGAATGAATGCAAGACTATAAGTAGCTGCGTTAAGGACTATGGTTATAAGGCTTTCAAAGAGGATAAGATTTGTTGGATAATCTTCCGGAAACTCGAATATAAGGGAATCCAGAGTTAAAGCTCCTTCAGCTAAAAACGCTATTGCTAGGATTAACATGAGAAGTAGAGTCGGTTTAAGCAGGGGCTTCACCGAACTGTATCTCCGTAAAAATAGTATTATTGAAGGTACTAGAAGTAGGATGAACACTATGGTTGAAAGAATTGGTAAGAATGGCTTGAGAGAATACATTTCAAGGAAAATTTTCCTATAATATTCTGGCGGGATTGTTAGATTATACTTGTAGAAAACAACGTTTGAGCCCTTTACTTTAAGGAATATCTTCTCCTCAAGGCTACCCTTTAAGGCTAGCGGCCACTCGTTAACCATCCATACGAAAGTATATGTCTTTACCCCATCCTCGATCTTCGAACCATTCACTATTAATTTCCAGCTCCCCCTAGGTTTTAGGTCTATGTATGATAGGAAATCGGAAGCCTTACTATAAGCTTCAATGAACCCAATGTTTTCCCCGTAAGAAACATCGTCTCCGCGGAGGAAAAGTTTGAAAAACACTATTTTACCGCTAAACCCGTCGACACCTATCGTTACCACCATATTATCGTAAAAGTATCTTATCAACCATCTTTTTACTGGAAGTATTTCAATAACATCATTAAGCGTATAACCCATATTAATATACGTATAGTAGAATGTATCGAAGGCTGAATCCTCTTCATATGTAATGTATATAAGGGATTTCGCGGCTACTTCGGCTAAATGGATTTTCCCGAGAAAATTTGAGGATATTTTCAACGCCTCACTCCGCGTTATCCGGGGAAGAGGAAGAGGTTCCTTAGGGGTCTGAAATGGTAGTAGAATTGTTAGGAAGGCGATGCATATAATGGATACTATAATCAACTTCCAGTATAGTTTCACATTACACACCTGTTTGCTAAAAGAAAACTTTTTCTTAAAAATATTTGCTGTATCGAATAAATATCCTAAAGACACCTGTCTGCAGGATGCTTAGTCAAGCGAATAGACTATGATAATAAAATTAATGGTGTGTTTAATCTAATTCATCCATAAACCTTCTTCCCAGCCTCTTACTCAATATTCTTCTCACGTTTTCGCTCCATTCATCCCTTGAAGCCTCGCTAACGATATCCGTTTCATCCTGCTCCATCTTCCTGGGACGAGCTAACGTACACGTTCCGTCTGGTAGCAAGGCTCTCCTAAAACAGTAGGCAAATTGACATTTGTATCCTATGCAGTCGTCGTTAACCCATCTGCAAAAAGCCTTTATTGAGCCTCCCTTACCTGGTTTGATAGTTAAAGCCCCTTTCCCGCACCGAAAGAAGGGACAGAGGGGGTTACATTTCCCGTTTATAGGTACCGGTTTGAGCTCCCTTTCCCTGGGAAAATGCCTGTATTTTTCCCTGGATTTCCTGTAGCTTACACGCCGCTGGTCTCTGCGGGAGTCCCTGTCATGATAAAATGACCTACCCACAAACATCACCATGCCCTAAAAGAGGGGCAGAACCCATCAATGAAACCCGTCGTTGCTTATAGTATATATGTTAGATTTAAATTTTTCGAAAACAGGGATTTAAGGCATGGATCTCGAAGCCCCCATAGCTGAAGGTTTATTTATAAAACGGTTAAACAGGTTTCTAGGAATAGTTAATATAAAAGGTGAATACTTTTATGCACATATACATGACCCTGGGCGTTTAGAGGACCTCCTCAAGCCAGGTGTAAGGGTGTACCTACGTCAAGGCAGGGGAAAATACCCCTACTACATCTATGCCGTAGAGGCATCCGACGGCCTAATTTTAATAGATTCTGCATTGCATTCCAGGATAGTGGAGTGGCTGATATCAGAAGGTTACGTTCTAAATGGCTACGAAATAACTAAACGTGAAGTAGTATTTAATAAGAGTCGAATAGATTTCCTGCTACGAAAGGGAGATGCACAAGAGCTACTCGAGGTTAAGGGTTGCTCGCTTCTTAAGGGCGAAATAGCCTTATTCCCAGATGCCCCAACAATTAGAGGAAGAAGACACGTTAAAGAACTTATAAATGCCGTTAATAGGGGGTTAGAAGCCTATATTTTGTTCCTGGTGGTTCGCCCAGGGGCAAAACTGTTCAAACCAAACTGGGAAACAGACCCAAAGTTTTCACAGACACTATTAGATGCAGTGAAAGTAGGTGTAAAAATTATTGTTTATAAAATAGGGATCTATAGATGGAAGATAAAACCTTTAGGCAAGATTCCTTATGCTTTTCGCTGAAAAGGTTAATATATCCGTTATCAAATAACGGATAACGAATAAATATGAACCTCGAAAGAAAAATATTGTTAATCTCCATAGTCGGCGTAATTCTGGCATCCGCCCTCCTTATACACTGGTTTCTCCTAAAAAGGGAGACAAAGGTTCTACGGGTATCCACCACAACCAGCCTTTATGCCACAGGGCTTTTAGATAAACTGGCAGAAGAATTCAAGAAAGAGCACCCGAACGTCGTCATCCAGTTTATAGCTGTTGGTAGCGGCGAGGCTTTACGTAAAGCATCACAAGGAGATGCAGATATGGTTTTAGTTCACGCTCCTGGACTTGAGAAAGAATACATGGATAAAGGAGTAATTATTGAAAGAAAAATTTTCGCCTACAATTACTTCATAATTGTTGGGCCTAAAGATGACCCAGCTGGCATTAGGAACCTAGATCCCATAACTGCAATGAAGAAGATATATATGGCGGGAGAAAAGGGTTTAGCAATATTTGTTTCAAGAGGAGATAATTCCGGAACCCACGAGAGAGAACTTTTCTTATGGTCTATGGCTGGTCTTAATCCCGAGGGTAAGGGATGGTATAAGGATACCGGTAGCGGAATGGCACAGACATTAATGGTCGCCAACAACATGCCAGCCTACACACTTTCAGATATAGGAACCTTCTTGAAGCTGAAGGATAAACTAACCCAATTAGATATATTGGTCTCTAAAGGTGATATAATGTTCAATATTTATAGCGCCTACATCGTGGCGAAAAGCCCCAACAGGGATCTCGCTAGGGAATTTATAAACTACCTAATTTCAAGCGAGAGCCAGAAGATCATCGGAAACTACGGTGTAAAGGATTTTGGACAATCCCTGTTCTATCCAGCTTCGTCTAAGCCGAAGAGCGAGCTTATAGAAGCGTGGAAGCAACTATCGAAAAACAGTTACGGGGGGTAGAACATGAATTTTCTAGACGAGGTAATTCAAATAGTTTTTAGATCGCTAATGGTGTCAGGTTTGGCGACCATTCTAGCCACACTATGGAGCATACCCATCTCCCTCTTCCTATTAACAACAGATTTCAAGTATAGGGGGATTGTCCAGGATATTTTTAATTCACTTGTCTCGATACCTACCGTTGTGCTCGGTCTCTTCCTATACATACTTTTATCAAGATTTGGACCACTAGGGTTCCTTGGACTTTTATATACACCTATAGCTATTTCGATAGGCCAAGCCATCTTAATAACACCTTTAATGGTTTCTGTAATTACCACAAGTCTTAGAAGGTTGAAAGGAGGGGTTTGGGAGACCGCTATATCTCTCGGAGCTACAAGACTTCAAGCATCAATAGTTTTGCTAGATGAAGGGCTAGCACAACTTGTAAGGTCGATGCTTATAGGCTTCAATAGAGCCATAGGTGAATTAGGGGTAGCCCTCATGGTCGGCGGAAACATAAGGGGGTTCACTAGAGTTATGACTACAGCAATAGCCCTAGAGGTTACGAGGGGGAACTTCGAACTAGCATTAAACCTTGGAGCCATCTTCCTCATCATCACAGGTACCTTAACAGTAGTTGTTAGGATACTGGGTGTACGTGAATGATTAAAGTTGAAGATCTATGGTTCGGATATAATGAGGAAGTTTACGTTTTAAAGGGAATAGACTTCACCTTTAATGGAGGAATCCTAACCATAATAGGGCCCAATGGGGCTGGAAAGACAACTCTACTGAAAATTATAGGTGGAATCCTAAAGCCTACACGCGGCAGGGTGCTTATCGATGGGATGGATCTATGGAAACTGGATGGAAAAGCTAGGATCCAGCTAAGACGAAAAATTGTATACGTTCACGAGAAACCAGTCCTCTTCAAAGGAACGGTCATAGAGAACGTCGCTTATCCTCTTAAGATAAGGGGTCTTAAAGGTAGGAAATGTATGGAAAAGGCTCTCAAATTCCTTAAATTAATGGAAATAGATTATCTAGCAGAAGAGAAAGCAAGCGATCTTTCAGCTGGACAAATTCAACTGGTTGCACTAGCCAGAGCCCTAGCCGCCGAACCAAAATACCTGTTATTAGACGAACCAACCTCTAATCTCGATACAAGACGAGAAAGAATGGTTTTAAATCTCATAAAACATCTTGCTAAAAAAGGAAAAACAATTATAGTTTCATCTCACAGGAGAAAGTTTATCGAGATTTCGGAAAAAACCCTTCTCTTAAACGAAGGCCGTATACAAGCCCTCTAGGCCGTTCACCTAAACCGTGTCTTCATTTATCGAATTGTATTGTGTCGGGCACGGTTAGGTTCATCACGGTCTCTCTCGGGCAGGCTACGGGAGATGTGCCCCCCACCCACCCGGGAGACACCATTAAGCTTATAGGCTCTAGGAAAATATAAATTTCGTGAGACTTACCTAATAGCCTTAAAAATATAGAAAAACACTATGATACAAAAAGCTATAAACTAATGTTTCTGCCCATATGAGACCACATGGAATCCCTCTTTCATCTAATAATAAAGCTGGCGCTTCTTCCGGGTCGATCTTCATATCTATAATGATTCGATCATCAAATATGCCAGTGAACTCTCCACAGTTAATTTTTAATGTAGCGGATTCATCAATTACCGTTCCCTCAAAGATTTTACCCGAACAACCTATCGCTTTTACTAGGCTTCCTGATCTAATTCCCGAAGGAAGCTTCTCTATATCTAAAATCGTTCTTCTAAGATACTGATTCAAGTAGGGAAAAGCATGGCCACATTGCAAGCATTTACATTCTTTAAATCTTTTTTCTCACCTCTTTTGCAACGTAGAATCTTTAAATCCCCTATCCACGAAATATATTCTTCCTTTTCATATACTTGAACCTTTATAGAATTACATTTAGGGCATACTATACCATTCATCCTCGGCCAGCCCCCGCAAATCATACCTTTCTATAGCTTTTAAATTTTTAAGGATGCCTTGTACAGGTATAATATATATTAAGAGGCTTATATAATGGAAAGCTTATATAAGGTAATGAAAATGATTATTATAGTGAGGGGGTCAGGGTCAGCGTCTAGTCTCCCAGCCATCCCGCCCCAGAGGGATGGCGGTAGCTCTGCCACGCGGCTCATCATCCCCCGATGATCCCCATTCTTTATTTTTCATTTTTACTACACTTCCTTAAGAAATCTAGTTAATGTGTTGTGAAACTATTTAAATAGGAAGCCATGGTAGGTATAAAAATAAAAATATACGTATCTTAAAATCTACAAGCTATCCAGATTCTGCATAATAATATAAAATTTAATGCGGTTTAGCTCTTGCCTGTAGCGTGCAGCAGGCTTAAACCCCTCGAAAAATAACGCAACATTATACATTCCTAGAAAATCCTGGTGTCTAGGACAACACTTAGGCACAATATAGTTAAGCAGATAGTCGATACAAGCCTCC
>Ga0180301_10000366_pt1 | contig 35286 bp, 26 predicted proteins | sample GuaBasSediGuay16_FD_121797 | JGI IMG/M metagenome (GOLD analysis project Ga0180301, IMG submission 121797) | Subseafloor sediment microbial communities from Guaymas Basin, Gulf of California, Mexico - Guay16, Core 4569-2, 12-15 cm | ecosystem: Environmental > Aquatic > Marine > Hydrothermal... | reverse complement strand
TGGTGAGGTTAAGCCTGGCGAGGTTAGGGTTTTGGATGAAAACGGTGTTGAAGTATTAAACCAGATGTGGGGCATAGTAACATACCAGTCGGGATACGTAAAAACAGCAGTAATAAGCTTCCCCTTAGAGGTCCCTCCTGGTGGATTAAAAAGCTTCACTATTGTTTTTGGAGAAGAATCCTCCTACTCTAATTCTTCTACACCTAGCTTGAAGATTGAAAGGTTTGAGGGGTATACTGTGATCTACAACGGGGTTATTAAAGTACGTTTCAACGAGACAGAATATTACCACGGCAACATAGACTACTTTGGGAGTGAAGAAGTCAATTTCGCAAAAATGTATAGACCCGCCAACTCCACAAGGTCTGGTCTCAGCTTCTTTCATGGGATGATCGACGGCTACTTCGATGACGGCAACGGAAAAATGTACGCGTATTTGATGAAAACAAAAATGTGGATAGACTCGGTTGGCCCGCTTTTCGCCGTCTACGCTAGAAGATGGAACCTTAAAACCGAGGGTTATACGTACGAGTTCTTTGCTGTGCCGGTGAATCGCCCTTACATGCTTTACCGTGCAGTCGTGTACGTTACGCATGAATTTACAGTTGGACCTAACGCTGGTAAACCCGCTCCGGGTGAAGCCGACTACAGATACTATAATCCATCGGGTATGGGCAACATGGCTATCCCCCAGCTTTCTGTTTGGCGTGCATTGTTCTTTTTAACAGATACAGGGGACCTTTATTCTCCACCATACCCTGGAAACGACCTTTGGATAAAGCACCCTGTTGCAGCCCTTAGAGACTATGATGAAGGGGTGGGTATAATGCTGTTGGGGAACGATCCTGCTAATCCTCTCGGCTACTGGCACATAACTTTACACAAGTTCCCGTGGTACGATTGGCTTGGAGAGGTGCCTTCCAACGATCCAGCCGCAGACTTAGTCTTTATAGCAGGCATACATGAACGTATGCTATGTTACGATGGTCAGGATCCTAATGCAGAACCTTATGCTTCTGAAAGGAAGGTTGTTCCGAGAGGTTTTGTTCTTTTAGATGAAGGTACGTATAGTTATCTTTTTGCGGTAAGATTGATATTAAATGAAGATGCTGTAACGGTCTTAAGGTATATGAGGAGTGTTTTTGGAGGAGAAGGCTTGAAGATTTCTGTTTCAGGTGGTTAAAATGAAAAACAGATCAAACTTAATGGTGTTAATCCTTATAATGCTTGTTTTAATAGGGTTTATACAGCCATTGAGCATATATTCTCAACCCAGCGGCGAATGGAGGATAATTCCGTTAAGCCTGGAAAACATAGATAAACATCTAAAATTCTTTACTGGTCTTCAATCAAGGTTCACCGGCTACGAAGGCTTTTATACGGCAGCAGACTACATTTACAACTATCTTTATAGTTTAGGGCTTAACGTTACAAGAGAAGAGTTTACTGTGGTAGTTCCGATCGAACAGTATGCTTACATTAGATTAGAGGATGGAACAGTATTTAAGGCACATATGTTTTACCCTACGGGTATAGATCCAGCCAACGCTCTAAATGTTTCCGGTCGACTAGTTTATGTCGGTAAAGCAACATTAGAGGAGCTTGAAGGCCAGGAAATTAATGGAAGCATTGTTCTAGTGGATTACGATTCGCTGTGGGATTGGCGTCTACTTCCCATGTTAGGAGCAAAAGCTGTTATTTTCATAGAAACACCCGTAATCGAGAAAGCTGTTCCCAGAACATTCGGTGAATACAAGATAATCAGTATTCCCACGGGCTTCCCAAGGCTCTACGTGAACCACACTGTAGGGGAGATTCTTAAGGAAGCCAGTAAAAGAGGGGTGAAGGCCACCGTTAACTCCAAAATGTCTTGGGAGGAAAAGGAAGGCTACAATATCTGGACTATAATACCGGGTACAGATCCGAGACTGAAGGAGGAATACGTGATAATTGCCGCCCATTACGATACCTTCTCGGTGGTGCCTGCAGTTTCCCCCGGGGCCAGCGATAGTATTAGCATAGCCCTATTGCTCGAATTAGCTAGAGTTCTAAGGGAGAATCCTCCACCAAGAACCATAGTTTTAGTAGCCTTTGGAGGACACTGGCAGTATCTGGCCGGACCACGATACTTCACTGAAGCACGTTTCAGAGAGCTGGAAGAAAACAAAGGTTTCATGCGAAAAGTAAAGTTAATGATAAGCCTAGATATATCTACGGCCAGCGATTCCGTTTCCCTTAGAAACTTTGGCTACGGATACTGGACTGTTGACACCCAGACAGGGATGCTCATTAGATATAGTTGGATCAGGCAGATGGCAAACGATGCAGTAAAGGAGCTTAAGGAACTTACCGGAAAAAGCTATAACTTCTACAATGTGCTTGTGACGGCTCCACCTGGAGAGGAACTATACCAAACCCTATTAAACCTGCTTTCAGAGGTGGGAGATCTTTACCCAGCCATGTTAGATGTAGAGCCGTGGACCGTTGCTGGGGGGCTCGGAATAACCTTTAGAACAGCTAGATCATTGTACCCCTATTTAACAACACCTTTCGATACATACGATAAACTAAACTACTTTAACCTTCTACCTCAACTGGAGGTTCTGGAGGCAGTGCTCTCGAAGATTCTCTCGGCTCCTTTCTGGAACCCTTTGGCAACGCCAATTTACAGGAGGATAAATCTACCCGACCTAGGATTCTGTAGTCTAACTATAAGAATATGGCGGTATGATGTGAAGACGGCACAATACTCGCCGGTTGAAGGGGCATTAGTGGTTGCAGCACCGATAGGTACAACGATGGTTTCCCCGAGAGCCACCTTCCCCTTTATAATGATAGCTAAAACCAACGAGAACGGGGAGGCAAACTTTATAGGTTTCCGTTACAATGATAGAGTATTATTCACTGGTTTCTACCTCGATGAAAACGGTCGTATCATAGGTTTAAGCCCATATTCTGGTCCCGGTTCCATGGGTATGGGAAGCCTATTAATACACTCAGTTCATACAGATTTTACGCAATCAATGAGCTTTAACGTAAGCCGCATAACCATATTTGGTTCAGGGTTCAGCACAACTCTTGTAGCAATATTATCCCATTGGGCGCTAGATGCACGTACACACTATATTCCACAGCCATACTACTATGGAAGAACATTTGACAGCTACGACGAGGTCATATATGTTCCTCCTAATATTCCGCTGGAAATCCTTGCCTATAGGTCTTCCGTCTACGCCATTACGGCTGGAAGCTTCGGTTGGATGGTCACCGTTGTACCGTTACAACCCTCAGGCTTAATAGCAGGGATAAAGGAGCCAGCCCCTGAGGGCTCAGGATTTGTGCTAAAGCCTGGAGAAAACATGTGGATATCGTATGCTCCACTACGTTTAGCACAGGAAACATGGTATCTAGATGAGTTCAGGCTTGCCCCTGTGAAATGGGCTAACATTTCTACCCAAGCCCTGGCCCTCCTATACCATAATATGGCTGAAAAGGAATTGAAGCAAGCCTGGAGCTACATAAGAAACTACGGGTACGATAAAGCTATTACACACATGATTATTGCACGTCAATTCGAAGTCAATGCCTACTACGCTACTAGAACCTTCCTTACAGACGTCTTGCAAATGGCGGTTATATATTTTATACTTGTAATACCTTTCTCCTGGCTCTTAGTAAACCTCATAGTACGGGAGAAAGCCACATTCAAGGGGAAGATTATTTTATTCCTAGCTGTAAATGCCATGTTTGACGGGATTTTCGTTGCATTACATCCGACAACGATGCTGGCCACCAACACTTTCATGGTTCTAGCAGGCTATATCGCTATGATCCTAGGACTGGTAACCACCATAATAATATTCTCTAGAGGATACGGTCAACTTAAGGAGGTAAGAAAGGAGAGGATAGGCTTACACTTCGTGGAATTCGAAAGGACAAGCGCCATAGGTGCTGCGGTGAACATCAGCCTAGGACATATGAACCGAAGACCGCTGAGGACGGCTCTGACGTTGATATCAGTGGTAGTAGTTGGTTTCTCCATGCTAACCTTCTCATCTGTTAGCATCACCATAGCACCAGCCATAATCCGGCAGCCGCCTCTGGAGAACATACCATATGAAGGGGTCCTCTACAGAACCCTGGATTTCGGTGTAATACCTCTTGAGCAAGTAAAGTTCCTGAAACAGGCGTTCTCGGATGAAGCTATAATATCCGTACGGGCATGGCTTTATCCTCCTGGAGGGGAAATATACTTGACTGCTCCAGGCAAAACCACTAGTGCGCTTTTGCGTGGAATATTAGCTGTAAGTCCCGAGGAAAACTTGTTTACGAAAATAGATGATGCAATAATATCTGGGGAGTGGTTCGACCCATGGGACTACAGGACATGTATAATAAGCGACGATATAGCTAATGCTCTTGGACTGAAGGTAGGCGACACCCTTGATCTCTTTGGCGTAAAACTCGTTGTAAAAGGGATTTTTGATAGCACTGTAATCGATACAATGCACGATATAGATCGATGGAAGCTGACGCCAGTAAACCTTAAGAGCCCCTACAAAGATCCACTTCAAGCAGACTTTGTTATAATAGTTCCATTCAAGCTGGCTGAGGATCTTCTTTCACCCGCAACGTCTTCTCAATCCTATGAAATAGCCTACACATTGCCTGGGGTCCGAAGCATAGCATTTAAACCGGTTAAAGGAAGCATTAGGAAGCTTGCGGAGAAAATAGCCTTGATAACGCAAGGTACCGTGTGGGTATCGGAAGACGGAGCAATGTATACTTTAAGCATAAACCCCAGCCTGCGTATGCTGGGCACAGGAGAAGCTTTTATCGTATTATTACTGGCGGTTCTAGTATTGCTCTCAACTATAATAGGTTCCATCGTTGAACGAGTAAGAGAGATAGGAATACTCAGTTCAATAGGCCTCTCCCCCTCACACATAGCCACCCTATATCTCGTCGAAATGATAGTCTACGGCCTCCTGGGCGGGATAATAGGATACGTCGTCAGCTTGCTTTTCTCCGCCTCCCTCGCCCTCTTAAACATACCGACCGCCGGACTATACACAAACTATACTTCTTCAGGCACCTTGACGACGTTAGGCATAATGTTCTTTAGCATAATTTCCATAGCCCTATATCCAGCCTATAAGGCTTCAAAGTTGGTAACTCCGTCTCTCGAAAGAAGATGGAAGCCGCCAACAAAACCTAAAGGCGATGAATGGATGATACCCTTACCCCTGAGACTGGCCTCAACCCTTGAGGCGCTGGCCTTCATGGAGTTTATACGCGAATACCTCGAGTATAGAAAAGCAGAGAGGGTTGGAAGCTACCAGATATTAGAACTGGACTTTAAATGGGATAAACAAAATAAATTACTTGAACTTAAAGGCCGCACCCAACTGGCACCCTGGGATCAGGGAATAACGCAAATATTCGCGTTGAGAGGTATGAGTTTGGAGGGCGCCGGGTACAATTTTGAACTTTATTTAAAGAGGTTAACCGGACCCTTAGCTGGCTGGATTATCTCAAACAGGTCCCTTATAGAGGATGTCAGGTTCCAGATATTAATGTGGCGTAGTTTAAGGGAGGATGATAGGTCACGTTATATTAAGAAAGCTGAAAAAATGTTGGGTAGGTAGGGTGATGTGATATGGGAAGTGAGGCTCGTGCTACCATATTCACCTGGAGGGTTCTCCTATCCCTTTTCCTAGCCCTCTTCGTACTGGAGCCCATGCTCATATGGGGTAACCTTACTTTCGGTCTAGCGTTTGGCTTCGTACAATGGGGTGCCCAGGCATTCTACGGCGTGGTCTCCTCCACTATTATCATCATAATATTGGCGGAGGTATCTAGGTACTCTGAAAGACCTTTATCTAAACAGGAGTTGTTCGCAATAACCATAGTCGACAGGGTATTGGGGTTAGCTGTTCTCTTCCAGTCAATACCATGGGTATACTATTTTGTTAAAAGTCCCTCGCGGATATCCTTCGGCATTAAACCGCCCGAATGGTGGGCCCCTTCCAGCGCTATAATGCTGGTGGATAACGGTGTAAGGACATTGATTCACCCAGCCTGGATGCCAGTACTTTCCGTAATACTCTTTGTGGTCATAGTCTCGATGATAATGGAGATGTCTCTAGGATACCTGTTCTTCAGGGTAAGAGTCATAGAGGAGAAGCTTGAATTCCCTGTTCAATCGGCGTTCGTAGCGGCCTTAACGACCCTAGGTGAAGCAGCCGACCCTGCATTTAAAAAACAGTATAGGATATTCATATTCTCCCTTTTAACTGGACTTATATTGGGTATATTTAATAGCCTCGGGCTTCTCTCCGTGTCGATGTATGATTTAAACTACGTGATAGAAAACATGTTCCCCGGGGCTTCGTTAGCCATTTATCCTCTGGGCTTCTTCCAGGGGCTAATAATACCCTGGTATGTTACGGTGACCATGGCTATAGGAGCCCTCTCCCTCTACTTTTTCGGAAACCACATACTGGTGATTAAAGGCATTTGGAGGCATGTTCCCCCCTCTCCAGGCTTGATATTAAGGGGATGGACCCGTGGAATGCAGACAGCCGATGCAATATACTACAGTACATTGAACTTTTGGGTTAGTGTTATATTCGGGTTTGCTATGGCCCTGGGAATTCTACCTGTACTCTTATCCCCTAAGGCCCTTGCAAGAGCATTTAAGCTCAAAGGTGAATCCAAGATTACTAGTGGATGGTCTCTCTTCACCCTTTTTGCCAGCTGTGCAATACTTTCAGCAATTGTCATAAGCCTGTTAACCGGATACCCTCTACCACCACTAATCTTCCTCACGTTAATAATGTCCTTTATCCTATCATATGTATGGACAGGGCTCCTAGGTATAACCGGCTACACACCTGTAAACATACCTTATCTAAAGGAAGCTGTGCTGGTTTTGGGGGCTGGCGGAAACGCTCCAATCTCAATATGGTTTGCTTCACCCTTAATGTTCACCGACCTCATTCCTGTAAGCAATGCTTCGGGCTGGACGGGAACCTTTCTGCAATGCTATCAACTTGGAGTAAAGTTTAGAGACTACATTACACTCTATGTTATTGCAACAATGGCAGCGATTGTTGTAGGCATAGTAATGTACAGTATTTACTGGTCATTTGCCCCCATACCCTCGGCGCTATACCCTGGCTTAACAGCATGGGAAAACGAGGTTATAAACCGAGCTACATGGATTAAAATCTACTCCTCCTACAATATATTTAAGTGGAACTTGGTGGTGGCTGGATTCATAGCGGGGGCGGCGCTCTTCCTCGGAGGCTTCTTCCTTAAGATCCCGTGGCTAGCCCCATCGATATTAGCTGGCATGACCGTCAACAATATTGCATATGCTGGGCTCATCCCACAGGCCATAGGATCCATTATACGTTACATTATTCTTCCAAGAATCTATGGAGCCAAAGGAGAGGAGTTGACCAACGCAGCCTACCTATTCTACAGCGGTGTAATGATGGGATTCTCCATATGGGCCGTAGTTTTCGTGGCACTGCAGTTCGTACCCAAAGCATTATGGGTCCTACCCTACTAGAATGGAGGTGTCACCATGAAAAGGTTTTTCTCTTTCGGTCTCCTGCTGGGTTTCACGTTAATTATCCTCCTTACATCAATGAATCTATATGCTCAACCCTCAATACCCGTATCAAAAGCCAGTATTACGGGTTACGTTAAAGATTCCTCGACATTGAAGCCCATAAAAGGAGCAATAATAGTGGTTCAAGGAGGCTATAGAATGGACAAATATAACTTCACTACGGACTTCAATGGATTCTTTAATGCTACCGTGCCGATAGGACAACCCTATAGAATATATGTTTTCACACAGGAAAACGATTACGTACCAGTCTATTGCAAGACACCTGAGCTAACTAAAAAGGGATTCAGCCTCGAGATAAAGCTGGTTCCAGGGGCGCTGGTGATATTTGAGGGAGAATACTATGAATTCGAGTATGAAAAGGCAGCAGATTACCTCGGCTTCACCGTTCAGACCGTCGAGGGATTTAAGTTATACCAGGGACCATACAATGGAAACATAACGGCTTTTGGAAGCTATCCTCCAGAGGTTAAAGGATTAATCCAGGATATTCTTGGATTTAACCCTAGATATGTAATAATACCCGCCAATGTAAAAACAATAATAAATGTTACTGCCGTTTGGAGGATAATTGTAGACAATAAGCCGAAATACGTTTCAAAAAGCGTTTCAATAGGTTCACCTTCTGGAATGGTGTTACCAAAAGGTGGAACCTATTCAATTAACCTTTCTAACGTAACGTTGGCTAAATCGATTAAAGACGCAGAGGCTTTCCTTAAGGAGATAGATAAATTGCTGGCGCAAGCTGAGGGAAGAGGATTCTACCTTACTGCTGAAAAAAGTGATCTTAACAAGGCTTTCAGCAAGCTCGATAAAGCTAAAAGAGACTACAAGTTAGGGAGGCTTGCAAGTGTCTACGCTGGATTAAGGGAAATAAAGCTTATAGGAGATAACATTTATAGCATCCTAAGCGAGGCTTATTCTGAAGCCTTTTCATCTACGCCCTTCATCATGCTTATATTGGCTTTTGTGTCTACATCACTCGCCCTGTACGTTACGGAGAAGAAGGGGCTCCAAGCCATTATCTTTATCCTAGTATATTTATTCTTCTACATTGTGGTTTACGCCAGCTACCCGGGATTCAGACTATACCCGCTTGAAATGGCGGCATTACTCTCTGTGGCATCTGCTTTTATTATCTTCGGCTTAGCCGAAGCTGCGCCGAAGATAATAAGAGAGAAGCCTACTCCAAGAGGCGTGGCTTTCTGGAGCGCTATAGTAGCTATATTTTCTGCCGCGAAAAGAAACCTTAGGAGAAGAAGGCTTCAAACAACGTTAGCTATGATAAGCATGGTGGTCATGGTCTGGGCTATAATGGTTTTAACTTCATATGCCTCGATGAGAGGGGTTGTCGTATTAAAACAGGTTTACCCGCCATCATACCATGGGTTACTAGTAAAAAACATTGGTGTAGTGAAGGTCGGTGAAGCCATTTACAAGTTGCCGACGAGGCTTCCGGAAGAGGTTTTGGCTGTATTGGAGGGCGAAGAAGGCGTCAAAGAATACTATGTAAGGTATACATCTTTTGTGGCGGAGAAACCCCTAGGTACCTTAATTACAGGAAACGGATTAAAGGAGAGGATATATGGAGTTGTAGCCATGAGTCCAAGGGAGGCGAAGTTGATTGGATTTACATCCTTTATATCTGGAGACTATCCAACAGGCTCTGGAGAAATAGCGTTAACCTCTTCGCTTGCTGAAAGCTTGAAACTTAGTATAGGTGATGAAGTTGAATTTAATGGCAAGGTCTTTAAAGTTGTAGGCATAATCGACTCAACGAAACTGGCGCAATTTAAGGACCTCGATGGAAGGGTATTATACCCCTATAAACTCTTCACCTACTTAACCGAACAAGGGGTTTCGCAGGTAATTTCACCTGTGCGCGATAACGAGGTTATCTTCATATCTTTAAGCGACGCCCACGAATTGGAGCTAACTCCCACATCAATTCTAGCGGTGGTGGACGAACGAAATATTGAAGGGCTTGCACGGAGGCTCGCTATCCTAGGGGTAAAGGTATGGTACACTGCGTTCAACTCCGTATACAAGGCCGAATATGGGAATATACTGGAAGTTAAGGGAGGCTTATCCACCCTTGTTCCAGCAACCATGGTGATACTCACTATTTTCATGACATTCATATCCTCGGTGTATCAACGGAAAAGGGAGGTCATGACCTTATCGTCTATAGGGGTCAATCCAACCTACATAGTATTTTTATTCGTCTCAGAGGCTATTATAGCTGGATTGCTATCGGGAGGAATAGGTTACCTTCTCAGTCTTCCAAGTTATCGCATCCTACAGCTTTTTGGCACAGCACTTGAAGTCAGGCAAAAAGTTTCAGCCGCATGGGGTGCTATCGCCCTTTCAGCCTCAATACTTGTAGCCATACTAGGCTCGATCTACCCAGCGTATAAAGGTGCATTCGTGGTGGTCCCCTCCATGTTGAGAAGATTTAGACTCGAAAGCAGCAGGGTTGCAGGGACCCATGAGGTTCCAATACCATTAAAAATACCTTCAGGTCTAGCCGAATCCTTCGTTGACTTCGTCATCAAGAGATTTAAGGAATATAAAGGTGGAATTGAATCTATCGAAGACGTGCTTGCCACCGAGGAGGAGATAAGGGTTGAGGGGCGGGTAAGAAGAATAATCTTTTCATACGAGTATCCTGACGGAATGATACGGGCCCGGACGGTAAACGAGCTGGAACTTAAACTACCGCGTGAAAGCAGATTCTGGGGAATAGTTTTAAAGTGTACACCGGTTAAATGCTCGTTCCCTGAAGAAGCGGTCTACAGGACAACCAGACTCATAAGGCGTATAGCTTTAGAGTGGAGTAGCAGGATGAAACTAGGTGAGCCAGAAAAATAAAAGATTTTTGGTGTTCCTCGGGAAAATGGGGGTGTCGATATGGAGGCATTGCATGAAAAAATTAAGGTTATAGAACAAGAATATGGGTCGAAGGGTCTTTTATGCACCTCAGCCCCGGGTAGAGCAGATTTCCTCAACACGCATCAAGATTATAAGGGTTTACCTGTCGTACCTGTGGCAATTAACTTAAGAACCTATATGTTCGTCCTCGGCAGGGACGAGAAATTCTTCTCGGTGGAATCTCTCAACCTTAAGAATGAGGGTAGGGTTTACCGCGACAAATTCCCAGTAAATAAACCTAAATTGAGGAGGGGGCGTTGGTTCGGAAACTATTTCAGGGGCATAGTACGTGCGTTCAACAGGAAGCTAGGTATATATTTTCCCTACGGCTTGAAAGTCGTAGTTATAAGCGATGTCCCTGTGGCTTCGGGGCTGGCAAGCAGTGCTGCCCTTGAGGTAGCGTTTGCCCATCTGCTAAACGTAGAGTACGGGCTGGTCTTATCAGTTAAAGATATTGCAGAAGTATCTTTTACAGCGGAACACGATGAATTAAAAATCCCCTGTGGGAGACTGGATCAATATGGATCCGCATATGGGGGAGTAATAAAGCTTTATACAAAGCCACCCTTCAACGTGGAGAAGATACCCTTCAAGGACCTTAATTTAGTTGTACTAGATTCTGGAATAAGGCATGCAACAGTTGAGATACATCCAAAAAGACAACAAGAAATAAATGAGGGATTAAAGACATTAATGGAAAATCCAAGGGTCCCGGACCACATCAAGGTCAAACTAGGGTACAGGTACGATGAACCCAGGTGGGATGAATTATCGCTTGAAGAATTAGAGCCCTATCTTAAGGAGGTTAACCCAGTATCGGCAAAGAGGATAAAATTCACAATTTTGATGAACACGTTAACGGAAGTTGCTTTAAAGATAATGGAAGGGGAGGATCCGTTTAAGCTTAGCGAAACCCTAGAAACATTTGGGATACAATTAGCCTCCCTAAAGGGGAAACTGGATCTTCTAGGTGCTATAATTAACAAGCAACATGAGCTTCTAAGGGACTTATATGATGTTAGCCTCCCTAAACTCGAGGAAATAAGGGAGCGTGCTCTAAAGGCTGGTGCGTTGGGGGTGAAGATAAGTGGTGCGGGGCTTGGCGGTTCACTTATTGCGTTAGTGCCGGATGAAGGTATTGGCAGGAGAGTGATAAAGGAGTCCATGAAAGCCGGGGCTTCAAGGGGCTTCGTTGTAAAGGTCGACGAAGGAGTTAGGGTGGAGCCTTTATCTTAAAATTTCTACAGGAAACTTTTAAGACGGAAATACTATAATTTATCTCTAATAAAAAGAGAGGACAGGTAAATATGACGAACGTATTCTATCTTTCACTTGAAGAAATAATTGAGCATCTAGAGATAGTGAAGGATGAAATAGACTTCAATGAAGTTGAAGCTCTAATTAATTTAATACTTGACGCCAAGAAAATTTTCTGCTATGGTGCAGGCCGGTCTGGATTCATTGCCAGATGTTTTACGCAAAGGTTAATGCACATTGGATTAGACGCCTACTATATAGGGGAAACGATTACCCCCGGTTGTGGTATAGGAGACCTAGTGGTGATCGTATCTGGTAGTGGGGAAACCGCCTCCAGTGTCTGTATGGCTAGGAAAGCTCTTGAACTTGGGGCTAAAATCGTGGCCATCACCGCCAATCCTAAGGGAACCTTAGCCAGCCTTGCGCATCATATTTTAAGGGTTCCTGGTAAAACAAAGCTTCTGGAAAGGGAGTCGTATGCCCCCTTCACCTCCCTATTCGATATAGCCGTCTTAGCTGTTGTTGACAGCATATCCTCGGAACTTATGAGAAGGCTTGGTAGGGGCGAAGACTATATTTTAAAGAGACATGCAACACTAGAGTAGCAGCCTTCCGGTATCTGTAAAGGAGGCTGACTACGATGAAAAAGATAGTAAACCTAGAGTTGCTGGTATCCATTTTCACCAATGTTCTCCACGATGGTGAACGTGGCTCCCTTCACAACAGGAAGCTCGAGAAAATCTTCATCGAGCTGGAGAAGGCGCGTCGATTCTATTGGGTCAACTCGCATTGCATGCTGAACCTTTCCTTCACCTGGCTTATCACGGACAAGGAGGTTTCCTTCGATGGTTGGTGGTTGCCCCCCGATAAAGTATATCCCATCGTCGACGAAGCTTTAAAACATGTTGGCTTGGATAGGGAAAGAGATTTCGACGGTGTAATAGCTATATGGGCTACACCAGTCTACGATGAATCTCCTGACCCAGTAGGATACGTTTGGGGTCCTGGTGGAACTGTGAGAAGGTACAGTAGTTTCCAGGTTAACGGGGCGTTAGCCTGGCTTTTCGTACATGAGTTCCATCACCAGCTAGATGAATTCTTTAAATTAAGTGGGATGCCTGAATACCCTCACGCTGATTTTCCGCAGAAACTCCCCGGCTTCTTCGGCGAACACTTCGACTTTAATGCATATATACTTCGCTCATGGCCTGAAGAAAAGTGGCTCAAATTATCTTTTCCCCACCCGGATATATGGGAGGTTAAAGACAGTGATGGCGATGGGATACCGGACGAAGACCCGAGGGTTCCTGTAGATGAGGCAAGATTCGGAAGCAACCCCTTTAAAAAAGATACCGACGATGATGGTTTAGATGATTTAAGGGAGCTCATGGCGGGCATATACTATAGTTCAGACCCAACTAAGCCAGACACTGACGGGGACGATATACCGGATGGAATAGACGAATACCCTCTCTATCCCATTAAAACCGCAATACACGAGGGAAAATGGACTTTTATCAGCGATGGATTCCTAATGCAGAGGTATTTTGAAGTATCACCTAGCATTGCAGCTAAATGGTCCCCTGAAAAAATTTCCTTTAGAATATTGGTCAACAACACATGTAACATACATGTCTACCTGGATGCCAATGCAGACGGATGGTATCATGGAAAGGACAACTACGAGATACTAGTGGATGTGAAGCCAAAGAAGGAGGAGGCGGTCAAGGTACATGTGTTAGATTGCTCCAACCCCGAAAAGGTACTATGGGATGATGATCCAAAGTATGGGAGCGAGAGACTTATTCGGGAAAATGATGTCAAAGTCAAGGTAAGTAGGGGTAAAAAACCGGTCACCGTGGATATCGATATTTACCCTAGCGAGAGAACCGGTTTTTCCCTATACGATGGAAAGGAGATCGGCTTCAGGATAGAGTTCACCCGTAACGGTAAATGGGCATCATTATTCGAAAAGTACTCGTTCGTTAAGCTTAAACTGGTTAAAGAGGGTTCAAGCGAAAATGCAGGTAGGAATGTTTTTAAAAGAAACTCCATAAAATATATTCCACCACCCTATCTTTATGTCCAAACGGTAATCGGGAACATATCCAAACACCTGTTTACACTTAAAAATGTAATCAAAAATCATGGTTCTAAAGCCCTAGACGTCGACATGGTTCTCGAATTTGAAGGTCTAAACATAAAACGTAAATGCTTCTTCGGGGAGATGGAAGGAAACGAGGTTAATGTAATTGAGGTCCCTGTAGAGAGCTACAAGAGGGCACCTTTACTTATAAAACCAAAATATAGACTGACCTTCAGGGATATTAACGGAAACACCTATAGGAAAAGCTATTGGGGGAGGTCCCTAATACTCTGTATGGGCTTCGGAAACAGTGGATAATGTACCGAATATATTAATTTGAATTTTCTTAGCCGTTAATCATCAAGTCGATGAGTTTTATGTACTTTAGCGTAGAAAAACTTATTTTTCTAGAAGTGTTTTTGAAAGTAGCTAGAGATTAGAGGTGCTTAAACTTTGAGGAAATATGGTAAAATAGGAATAATATCAATTATAATGATAATCATAATAGGACTATCTTTAATTACATCAACACTACCAGCGACGGGTAGGCCGCAACAGGTTATTGTAAGAGGAAGAGTGTTGACCTCTGATGGTAAACCCCACACTAACACCATAATAGTAGCCTACGACACTAACTATGCCATAGGCAACTTCACGAAAAGCGATGAAAATGGATATTTCGAGATGACCTTAGAGAGAGGTCGCTTCTATAGAATCGTAGTATACCCGTTAAGGGAGGATGAAAGCGGCTTCAGTCACATACCTGAAATGGTTGAATTGCTTGTAAAGGATTTAATAGAAGTGAACCTCACCTTAATAGTTTATCCGGCAGCTTTTGTAAAGGTGGAAGGCGTTATAAGATACGTTGGGGGAGAATGGAGTGGATTCTATAGTGCCATCGTCCTCACGCCGGAAGGCGTTGAAATAGGAAAAGTACTCGACTCAGGCGAAGTAACATATACTAGGGAGTCACAAGAAGGTATCATAAAAACTAAGCCCCAGATCATAGATGCCTACGGTAGCGGAAGGGGTATTAAAATCTACTACCGAAGGGGAGTAAAGGAAGGTGTATTGCCAGCAGGAGTTTTCGACGAAAACTTAGTTATAATCCCTGCAGGAATCGATGCAATAGTAAGCATTGAGACAAGGGTCTTTGACCGCAGAAGTGAGCCTTTCTTAAGGGAGTTTGCCCACCGCTTTGTGTTCACGATCGGAGACCCCTTAAACCCTCTAAGACTTGAAGCGGGAGCTTTGACGCGCTTTGACATGGAGTATGAGTCGCTTGGAAGGATAATCGAAGAAGTTAGAAGGGATGTTCAGACAGCCGAGCAGCTCATAGAGCAGTTCGAGAACATGGGATTCTACCTTGCTCCCGAAAGAGCAGAGCTTTCACGGGCTTTATCGCTTGTCGAGGAGGCACAATTATCGTATGAAAGCGGCCGCCCACCCGATGTGATTTTAGAAAAGCTTGAGAAAGCCTTTGTAATCGTCACACAGAATGTCGCTGGAAGAATATTCTTCCTCAAAACAGTAGCTCTTGAGGGTGCACCTATTTTATCTTACTTTATTGCAGTTTTCGCCGTAGTCATGGCATACTACTTCTACGAGGATCCTAGAAAGAAGCTATATTCATTCCTAGCATTTTATGCCCTCCTCCTACTATTATTCTCCTACTCATATCCAGGATTCACATTACTATGGGAGAATAAACGTGACCTGTTTCTTGCAGCTGTGCTGTCGTCATTCCTAGGGATAACCTTCCTGATATTCTATCTGCCTAGACACATAAAGGAGGCTGAACTACCTGGAGCCATACGTAAGGGCGCTATAATGGCTATGACATTTTCAATAGCTAAGAGGTTTTCAAAGCTGAAGAAGACACGTACACTCATCACAGTTTTCTCGCTTTCCGCCTTAATATGGGCTTTCACGGTACTTGCATCGATATCCTCCGTATACGGTGTATGGAGCGAGGAAAACCCCGTTTATGTTCCCACAACATCCCTTTTAGCCAAATATACGATAAATGAAAGCATCCCAGGTGCATTAGGATACTTCTCCGACTACGAGTGGTTCGTCGAAAAAGTAGGTGCGGAAAACGTGTCGCCACGGGTGTACAATAATCCAGCTCAAATGCTGGTGATCGAAGTAGAAGGGAAGGGAGTCAGGGTATCCAACCTGAAAGCTATATTTGGACTAGCACCTGTAGAAGACAAAATAACCGGTATATCGAAAATACTGGTTAAAGGAAGCCTCGAAGCCCTGGCTCAACCAGATTCCATATATATTCCATTTTCACTTGCCACGCAGCTTGGCGTCGATGTAGGAGATAAAGTAACCTTAAGGGTCTATAGGCCCGGTGTCGAAATACCTGTAGAGGAAACGTATACTGTGGCCGGGATATTCGACGAGGACAAGCTTGACAAGATAGTCGACATAGACGGGGAACCCCTAAAACCATTTATCAGCGTTAAAGGCAAGCTTTTACCCGCCAACTCAACAGACATAGTGATCATGAATTGGAGGCATCTATTGACGGAAGTTCTAGTAGAAAAGGAGGCTGCTATTTCGTCTGTTTTCCAAATATATAAGATAGTCGTCCTAGGGGACCGGGATACATTAACGTCCCTTGCCACCAGCTTCATCGAAAGGAAGGGTGAAAACTATTTCGCTTACATCAACACGGGAGACAGGTGTCTAAAATATTTCTTCGGACAAAAAGTGGAAAACATTCTGACAAGCAACATAGACTTCGTAGTGCCCATACTAATAGTAATATTCAATGTACTTTTATCCATGTATAGTATAGTGAACGAAAGAAGACGTGAGATATTCATATTCAATGCGATTGGTTTCAACCCCATGCATATAGCACTACTGTTTCTAGCCGAATCCATAGTATACGGGCTTATTTCAGGCGGATTAGGATACATTGCAGGGATAACGACCTTCCGTATAATGTCCATTACGGCACGTACACAAAATCTCCTGGTAAGGGAGAAGCTTGAATGGTATTGGAGCATACTTGCCATAATTATATCAATACTGGTTGCAATGATAGCATCCTTCAAGCCAGCGCTTAATGCAGCCATGATGTATACTCCATCAAAGGTAAGAAGGGTTAAGGTTGAAGAAAAGGAGAAGATCAAACGGGAAGAAAGGATACTTAAAACCTATGCTGGAAAAACGTATCTATTTTCCACCAAGGTCAAGGAAGATGAAGCCTTGATATTCTTCTCCTTCCTGTACACGAGGTTAAGGGACATTATGACCGGCTATAGGGAAAGAGTAGTGAATCTAGAGGAACTTGAAGAAGAAGAGCTACCCGACGGAACCCTAGTCAAAAGGTTCTTCTTCAGATACACGTTTATCATGGAGAAGGAAAAGAGGATAATTACTGAAAACGAGATTAAATGCACTAAAAGCCCCAAAGAGAAGGTCTACCGCATTGAACTCTACTGTAAACCCTCCGGCGAAAAAGAGATACCAGTACAATACATGGATAGGGTAGCCACAACCATAAACGATATATTAAAGTCATGGGAGGAGGAGAGGAAACTAATACTACGTAGCTCGAGAAGATAAACATTTAGAAAATTCTTTCTCTCTCATGAAAATCCTTCGAAATATTTTATTATCAGTTCCCACTCTTTTAATTACCAGGTGTCAACATGGATAGGATCTTTATATTGGTTTTATCTACTATTCTAACTGGCATCATAGTGGGTGCAGTGGCAATCCTGCTTGCATTAGGTTTCACAAGTAAAGGCGAAGTAGACTTATCCGACATCGAAAAGGCTAACAAGAATTTAAGTGTATTTAAGATCTTCTTCCTCGGCTGGGTCGTGGAATACGATCAGGAAAGCACATTAAACTACTACAAGTACCATGAAAAATTCACATGGGTATCCCCCACATGGTATGTAGTAGACTCAAATGGAAACATCCTAGAGAAATATTTCGATGAATACTTTGTAAATAAGTCGAAGGAATGGGGCGTAAAGGTGGTACCTCTCGTAGCTAACGAGGGGTTTAACAGAGAAATAGTTCATAAGATCCTTTCAGATCCCAAACTAAGAGAAAAAGTTGCCCAACAACTTTTAGACCTTGTTCTCGAAAGAGGTTATGATGGCATAAATATAGATTTCGAGAACATTCCACCTGAAGATAGAGATAATTTAACAGTGTTCATGAAAATACTCTACGAGATGTTCCATAAACGCGGTAAATTAGTGAGCATAGATGTTGCATCCAAAACCAAGGAAGTTTATAAGGGATGGGCGGGAGCATACGACTATAAGGAGCTAGGTAAATATAGTGACCTTGTAATATTAATGATATATGATTATCATTGGAGTACGGGGTCACCAGGCCCGATATCACCATTAAACTGGTTTAGAAGCGTACTGGAATATGCTACTCAGACAATACCAAAGGAGAAAATTGTTGCTGGACTACCATTTTACGGATACGACTGGCCAGTGGGCCAGAGAGCCAAGGGACTTAAATATAGTCAGGCAATAGAGCTAGCTAAACAATATGGGGCAAAAGTAGTCTTTGATGAGGAGAATGGGGAAGCCACATTCAAATACCTTGTGATGGGCTTGAGGCATGAAGTATGGTTTAACATAGCTAAAAGTACAGAGCTGAGAATACGTATTGCACTAGAGTATGGTATTAATAAAATAGCCGCATGGAGGATAGGGCAAGAGGATCCCCTGACATGGAATATAATTGAACGCCCATAGAAGAGGTTGGATAATATAATGAAAATACTTGTGACAGGTACCCCTGGTGTTGGAAAAACCACTGTAGCTAAACAACTGGCTAAGAACCTCGGGTATCAATATATAAATGTCGCTGAATTCGCGATCGAAAGGGGATTCACTCTCAGATTTGATAAGACCTTAAAGACACATATTGTTGATGTCGAGAAACTTAAGAAAGCCCTTGGAAAAACGTTGAAGGAGATGGATAAGGTTGTGCTTGACACACATCTAGTTGATGCAATACCATCAGACTGCGTAGACTTTGTAATCGTCTTGAGGCTTCATCCAAGGGAGCTGGAATCGAGGCTTAGGGCCCGAAACTATCCAAAACAGAAGGTGATGGAAAATGTGGAGGCTGAGATACTGGACTATGTCCTTGTAAGAGCGGTCAAAAAACTGGGAGAAGACTTAATATATGAACTGGATACAACAGGCAAAACTACCGCTAATCTAGTTAACGAAATTATGGAGGCCTTAAAGAAGGGGAAGCGAAAATGCGGAACAATAGATTGGATTAATGTACTTGAACGTGAAGGACTAATTGAAAAATATTTAGTCTCGAAAAACCAATAACCCATTTTTACTGCTTTACTTAACAGATGGTCTTTTAGGAGAACTTTAAATATCAGTTTGTTTAATTAAGTGTATCCCATCGTAAAGCCTATACTACAGGTGATATTACTTGTCCATCCCTAGGAAACTATACTATTTCATAGCGGTTTCCGTAGTCTCAAGTCTAGCTGTTTCCTACACTAGCTCAATAATGCCGTATTTCATTCTATCCCTAAACATGGAAATGAAGGTCTACGGTTTAATACAAACATTAGCTCGTCTTATAGCTCTTCTCGTTAGAATACCTTTCTCAGCCATAATACCCTCTTACGGGTACTTCAAGTCATATGCAATGGGCTACTCCATGGGGATTTTGTCACAAATGGCGTATATAGCTGTCTGCATTACCCCCTATGCATTATTCTTCTATACTATTGGAAGCGTTTTCGTAATGCTTAGATTTGCCACAACCTTTACGGCGCGGTCCTCAATTGTAGCTCGTTTCACCGATAGCAGTAACAGGGGTTTTGTTTTCGGATTAATTTCCTCCCTAAACATGGTAACCTCCTCTATAGGCCCTTTCATAGGTAGCTTGCTGTATGAGGCGACTGGTGGAAGCTTCGTAGCGGTTTTCATGTTTTCATTGACCACGATGATGTTGGCTATAGTAATGTTGATTCCACTGATTAAAAACGACATTAAAGTCAAGAAAAGTGGCGTTCTCCGTGAAGAATTCAAACTACAGTTAACATCCATACCCGCCGTCTTCAGGAACCCGAAACTCAGAAAAATACTATTCATATTCATGCTTGATGGCTTCTGCTGGAGTATAGCGGGAGCCTATACGTCAATATACTTTGCAGAATATCTTCATCTAACCCCGATGGATCTCTCCTATTTAAATCTGATGACAAACATAGTCAACATATTGACCTTTACTCTAATAGGCTGGATCTCCGATAAACTTAGGAAACGGGGAGTATTTCTTGCTGTTTCAGAAGTATTTGGCATACTGTATTTTTTGTTAATACTGGAAGCTAGGGATATCACGTTACTGTATTTTGCTTCGGCGATAATGGGGTTTGTGGCTAGCTTCTGGTCGCCTATAGCATCTGCCTATATAACGGAGGCAGCAGAGGAGGAGTCCAGAGACTTGGTACCGCTGGCTATAGGTATAAGAGGTTTTCTAGGTACTTTAGCTAGAATGCTAGGCACCTTGATCGGAGGATTAATATACGACATAAACCCGTGGATGGTGTTTCGGGTGCCAAGCTTAATGCTGATAATTATAATACTCATAATACTGCTTTTCCTTAGAGACTAGCAAATTCTGTTAGAAAGGATGTTTATATTCGATTAAAAGCCCGTGTGGGGTTTTAGTAGTTCTCAAGTATCCCATCTCCTCGAGTTTCTTAATCTTTCGCCATAAAGTGGTTTTAGGTAGATCTGTGGCTTTAACTATCTCACTTAAAAATGCTCTTTTCCTGTTTCTTAGGAATTCTAGGATATATTTCTCCTCCTCGGTTAGGAACTTGAATTCATCTTTCCTTCTGTTTTTAACTAAAATTAACGTCAAGGCAGCTAAACCCACGAGAAAAAGGGTTCCTATAATGAGATATGGATTCTGCAGAATATTTTCTCCGCCTACAGGCTTCTCTTCTTTCTCGCCAGCTGTACCCGTTGTTTCGTTTAAGTTTATCTCCAAGACATATTCTATTGTTAAAGGTGATTCAGAGTAGAAGAGTACTAGACTCTCGTTTAATGCTTGTATTTTAAGGGGGAGGGGATCAGAGTACACCAAGGTTGCTCCTTTAGGTAAGATTATTTCCACATTTATCAGAGTAAAGTTTAGAGAGAGCCTCCATAAGGCACCTTCCTTTGATGTTATATTTGCGGTATAATAGCTAACGATAACGCGGTCGGCATCCCCACAATAGACTATCAAGAGGCTGTTGTTCAAACGGTATCCTAGTGGCAACCCCCCTTCATCCAACACAAGGAGAAATTTCGGGGCGCCTAGCAACGTGGTATTAACGATTACTTCTAAAGGTATTATGGTCTGGTTTACGAATACATATCCGTCCCGATATACTTTAAGAGTTGTTTTAATAGGGATTCCTAAAATTTCGGTTCTAATTAGGAGACCTATACCAAGCAGTATAACTAGAAAACATAGAATCTTTCTCATGAACAGTACCTGAAAATATGCTTAGAATCTGATAAAAAAATTTAACCCTTAGCCTCCATGGCCCTGTCGTCTACCTTGACTGTGACCTCTTCCTCTAGTGGCGTTCCCGCCTTTCGGTATACCTCCAGTAAAGTTCCCTTTAGCTACTTTTCCAACTTTGATTACAACATGTTTGCCTAAGCCTTTCGGTACACCGGTCATATTCCAGACTTTTCCCATAATATACCGTCTAATTTTAGCTTCTTTTAATACTATATGGTATCTTTTGGCGAACTCCCTCATTTTGGTGAAGTTTCCGGTTTCTAATAAGGCTTTAAGTTTCTGAAGTTTTTCCTTAACTGGCTCGGGAATGTTTTTGCTTGAGAGTAGACGATCGATGTGTTCTTTCATTTTCTGGATCGACACCTTTTCTCCATGACGTTTAAGGTTGCTAAACGCGTCCCCTATATTTTTCATTATTTGCGCCATAATCCTTGCTGTTAAATTCGCCTTTCCACCGTGTAACATTACACTAGCATTGTGGAGCTGTGCTTCCGCTTTTTCTAAAAGAGCTTTCGCAATCGTTGCATTGAAGCCTTTCTCCTCGAGCTTCGCGATTATAGCCTTAAGCTTTTCTATAACTTCTTTGTGACGCTGTATAGCGGTGCTTAAACCCCTAGTAACATTCTCTCTACCCCTATGAATAGCCTTAAACCTATTTCTGACTTGATGGGTTGCCTGCAGTAGCATCTTAAAAGCAACAGAATAATTGCCCTCCTTGTAGAGCTGGATTGCTTGATTAAGTTTTTCCCTTAAAGCTTCATTGCCTGTCTGGTTGACTATTATACTAACCTTCTTGATCATCATCTCAATGGCCCTTCTTGTGGTGTTTACATACCGTTCCCTAGTCTCTGGAACCTTTATCTTGAATGTTTTCAGCTGAACCACATCTGCCACGGTTACTATTATAACGTACACCCCTGGAGGCCAATCCTCCTCGGTTTTAACGTTTAATGATACAATTCCCTGTTCATCAGTTAATGACTGTAATTTAACTACAACCAGTCCCTCGGGGTTCCTTATCATAACGTTAACTTTTGTTTCAGGCAGCGGGTTGCCGGTGCTTGAATTAAGAAGGATTACAACTACATCTACCTGGTCTCCTGCAAACACTTCGCGGGGAGTAACAGTTATCTTTATGCTTGGCTGTGCCCTTAAAACAAGTTGGGGGACGAATAGAGATAGCAGAAAAATAGATGCTAAAATTATTGCAATACTTTTCTTCAGCATGCCCTTTCACCAACAATATTTTTTCCGAAGATGGCTATAAGGAACACCATGAAACACTTTGAAACAACATTTATCTCCGAAATATTTAGCCAGTTTATTTTCCTCTAGACAATAATAATAGGCCCTTAATGGAAAATACTAATATAAGCTAAGGTCGGAGTTTTCTCAACCCCTCTACCAGTTTTTCAATATCCTCCTCTGTGTTGTAGAAGTGTGGTGATACCCTTATCCCACCTATATTTGAACATCCACGAACAGAAACGACTATACCTTTTTCCCGAAGCTTTCTTGCAATAATAAGATCTTTCTCAAAATCCCTGTGAAATCTAAACGTAGTTATACTGGACCATGAATCCTTATCCTCGGTGTATGAAACTATTGTAGCCCCGTACTCGACAAGCTCTTCCACAAGTTTTTCTTTCAGTTTCAGATTATGGCAATGTATTTTTTCGATGCCTATTTCGTTCAGTAACCTAACTGATTCAGCGAAAGCCGATATGGGAGCGATTGGCGGCGTTCCTCCCCATTCAAGCTTACTAGCTTTACTGCAGGGACTGGAAAGCTTCCAGGGTTCCTTATCGATCTTCGGCCAATATTTCTCCCAGCCTTCGGGCGGTCTATCTCTATTGATTAACCCATAACAGGGGAAATCCAGTTCATTCAGAATACTTCGACTAACATAGAGGAATCCCACGCCAATCCATGGTGATAGTAGCCATTTTTCACCACCCACGGCCACAAAATCAGGCTTCACGTCATTGACGTTAAAATATATACTACCTACATGTTGTATTGAATCTAGGATCAAATATGCCCCACATTTATCAGCTATCTCCCTGAGGAACTTGAGATCCATTTTCAACCCATTAACCCACTGGACGCTACTAGAGACAATAACTTTAGTTCTCTCCGAAATCTTCTTCTCTAAGTCTTCTGGGAGATAAAAACCATTTCTATGCTTCACGACCTTTACTTTACATCCCTTGAACCGAGCATAAGATTCTATGACGGAGGATACCCCAGGGAACTCTAAATCAAAACTCAGGATCTCGTCTTTTTCTGTAAGGTTGATCATAAGTAACGCTACTTTAAGGCCGGGAGTGGTAGAGGTCATTAAAGCTATTTCATCGGGGTGTGCACCTATCAGCTTAGCTACCTGCCTCCGAGCATCCATAGGGATTTTTTCTTCCAGATGGATATCGAGTAGTTCTCCTTTCTCTTGTACAGAAATGGGCTCTAAAAGTTTCTTAAACGTTCTCTTTGGGATCAAGCCTTGAGAGGCTGTATTAAGGTAAATCCATTTCCTCAATACGGGGAATTCTTCCCTAACTTTCTCGGCGCGCATTTGAGTGAACCCCCTTTAACTCTAATATATAGTTTTTCAGATCTAATGCTAGACGTTTATAGAAACACTTATTGAGAAATAATTTCATATACTTTGCTTAGAGTAAAACGTTTTCCAGCTATCTTAAGTCCATTATAATTTCATGTTCTGCTATCTCCACCAGTTCTCCTCCAATAAGTTCTCTACATACTAGTATGTAGTAATTTCTAGGTGAACTTAAACTGGTTTTAGATGCCTTCTTTTTCAAGTCAGCTAGAATTATTTTAGCTTCTTGTGGTCACATACTACTCCACTTCACTTCTACGAAAACCGTGGCTAAGCCAGGGTCTCTTACAACAGCATCCACCTCAAGGTCCTTATACCACCATTTGCCAACTTCCATAGGTCTTACTGGTAATGGTTCTAAGAACATCTTCATAGGCCTCTTCCATCATCCCTGCTTCCAGCAGTGATCTCAACTTATAGTTGTAGGTGAACCAGAATCTAAAGTAATGGTCCTTGAAATCTAGGATTACAGGCCTCCTGTAACCTAATGGTTTAACCCCTTTCAAGTATATCCAGCTCCTCCAGTACAACAATGTATTTGGTGAGACCTCTAGGATCTATCTTAGCCATTGAAGCAACCTCACTGGACCTCTGTCTGCCTTCAGCTACGGCGGCTAGTATACTTAGATACATTTGAGGCTCTTTTACTTCCTGCCTAAGAAAGTTAATGGCTTTGTCATAAAGGTACGTTCCAGGCTCTAAAATAGACTTCGTGTTTTCTTCGGGACCAGCGTTAGGATCCATTTTTCGAGATATGCTGGCGTTCCCGTTTCCTCTATCCGTATCACTTTATATATTTTTCATTGTGGTGTGGTTTCACGGGTTCCGTCTCGCCTATAACCCTTTTGTTAGGGTTATGGGGTTGTGGGCGGCTGTCGAGCCCGATGGCATGGGGCTCCCATCTAAGTTATACCCCACGGGGCTTCCATCACCCGCATACCCATGAAAACAGTCAGATACCACATTACAAGTATTTCAGCTTAAAACATAACGACACAAAAATATACAAAACACCACAGTTTAATGTTTCTGCTCAACAAACCCGTATATTTTTAATAGCTCTTCGAGATTATATCCGGGAAAGAAGCCGCTTATCTCAGTGAAGTGTAGTGGTCTGAGTTTCAATGAGGCTTCTCTTCTACCGAATAACGGGCTTTTATATCCTAAAGGTTTTTCTCGAAGAAGGAAACAGCTGAGCCACAGAGAACAAGCATAATATTCCTTGAAACAAGCTTCTGGTCAATTAGCCTCTGCAGCCTAGAGACAAAACTTGGATCAGATTCCGCTATAAACTGAAATTCATCAATTATGATAAGGATTTTTCTTTCCACTAAACGGGATAATCCTTCAATGACGTTAACGATATCTCCTGCTATTGGCAACCCAAAGAAAAATTCAATGCAATTGGAAAATTCACGACATAGCGTTTCATAGGGTGCTTCTTTTCTCTAATATATCGAGCTTGCGTTTCCGATTTACGAAATTTTTCGTATCGAGAGACGACACCTTTAATTAGGCTATAATATAGACGACTTACCTTAAATTAACTTTATGAGATAAATACACTATATTATTGAAAATTATCAGTAAAGCTAGATTCTCCTGAGATAATCTTGTGTCGACATCCAATATCTTTTACTCATTCCAGTCTCGATCTGCTTCACGAACTTCTCAACCCACTTCCAGTCTTTAGCGTACACATGGTAGCTGTCAGCTACATGAAGGTAGTATCCCGTTTTGATGCCCATTTTTTCCGCCATCTTCTTCTGGAGCATTGTGAAAGCATACATGTTCATGAAGGCCGCCTTGAAGGCATCGTTACTTCTCATATGGGCGTGCATTACAAGCCTCTCATCAACCACACGGAACCATAGTCTCTGTAGGCAGGGAGGAGAATCCGACTTCAGATCCTTCCAGGGTTGCCAGGTTATGGCCTGTGCTCTCCTAGTATAAGGTCTCTCCTTAAGTTTTGTGATTACTGCTTCGATCTGGTCTATCACGTGGCCGAAGGGTATACTGTATTTAAATAACCTTTCATGGTACGTGTAATGCCAGTCCTTTCCCACCCTCCAGTCGTTAACCCCATTAACCACCTCATCCACATAGTCCAGTAATCCCTTTAGACTACCGGCTACTATCCCCTTTAAGTGTACTCTGGGTTCAAGAAAAGGTTTTTCTACAAGGATTACTGCCGCGGTATCCCTTGAAAAATCTCCATATTCGGTTTCTATGTCTATTCCCTTTCTCCAGAGCTCAATTATACTCTTCTCCCAAGCTTCTGGAAGATTTCTACCTTTAACGAATATGGCCATATCAGAAATAAAAAATAGATGATGGGAAAGTCTTTCCTTGGAGTATTAGATATAACCTATGGATAACATTTGGATATGGATATTATAATTAAATAAGGTCTTAAAGGATACTGATTTTTCTTGAACGGAGAAACTCGCGTACCTCCTCTATTGTAGGCGAACTCTGTGCCCCTGGTCTAGTACACTTTAGAGCAGCCGCCGCGTTTGCAAAGATCATTGACTTCTCGTAATCCCATTTTTTCACTGTGATCGCGTAAATGAAAGCGGCGTTGAATGTATCTCCGGCACCCGTGGTGTCCACTACTCTTACCTTGAAGGCTGGTACTGAAGTTGTACCGGAACCTGTCACCACAATACTCCCTTTATCCCCCCGTGTTATAACCACTACTTCTGGACCATATTTCATTATTTTTCTGGCAGCCTTGACGAGATCTCTCTCCCCTGTGAGGGCTCTAATACCTAGTTTATTTGGCATGAGTATTGTAGTATATTTTAAAACATTTTTTAGCGGCTCTAAACCGTAATCGGCTACATGTTTTTCTAGATCCAGCGATGTCGTTAACCCGAGTTTATATGCAACCTTAAACGCTTTTACAGCGCTTTCTACTTTAATAGCAGTAGTATGTACATGAAGGGCTTTTGAAAGATACTCTTCGGTTACGTCTTCCGGATCGGGAACATTGTACATTAGAAATGGATCCTGATATATGCATTTCCTTCCCTTTCCGTCAACTATCACTACGTTTAAGGCGGTTCTTCTTCCCTTCCACACCTTAAGATGCTTTAAATCGATTTTCTCTTTATTTAAAGCCTCGAAGACCAGTCTACCGTTTTCGTCTTCGCCTACTCCCCCTAGAAACCCTGCTCGTCCACCCAATCTAGAGAAAGCTACCAAAAAATTTGCGGTCACTCCTCCAACAAATTTACCATATTCCTTTACGAAAATCTTTTCGTCGATCTCTGGAAATTTTTCGACATAAATAGTCCAGTCTATACATACCTCTCCCAAACCTACTACATCTAACGGCTTCATGTATCATCATTTAACTAAATGTAATTGATAAAATAAGCTTTAGTAGCATGGCGATAACCACTATAGAACAGAAATTAGCGAAAGCCCATATACCGTTAAAATACTAACCCTCGGTATAGCGGGATTTAAAAAGACAATAAACCGCTATTTAAATTAAAGTTTTCATAGAAATTTTCATAGAAATAATAAATGGATTTTTAGCACTCGTACAGGAAAACTTTTAATATAACAAAGTAGGAGTCCAGCATCTTATTATATTTAACTGAAAATTTTACGGGTATGAGGGGCTTAAGGGGGTTAGACTGGAGGGGTTTTAAGACAGCTATAGTAGTCATGTTGGGCTGGGCTTTTGAAGCCCTGGATTTCATGCTCTTTCCATTGCTTTCTATCCCCATAATGGATGAACTTTATCTTTCTAGAATAGACTTCAGCCTGCTTATCTCAATGGGTCTTCTAGGTACAGTCATAGGGGGGATATTTGCTGGCATAATTGCCGACAGGATTGGACGACGAAAAACACTATTTTTATCGCTACTAATATACTCCATCGGAACCCTAACTCTAGCCTTCTCCCGCGACATATATACCGCTGGTTTAGCGCGTATTATAGTGGGGTTGGGGCTTAGTTTTGAATGGTCAACGGGAATGGCCTTGGTAAGCGAGACCTCCAACCCAAAGCATAGAGGCAAAGCCGTTAGTTTAGCGCAGTCAGGGTGGCCAATAGGAGTTTTATCAGCAATCTTCATGGTGATATACCTCTATCCGATCATTGGATGGCGTATGTGTTTCTTCTCCGTTGCATTAACAGCCCCTATAATGGCACCTTTATTTCTAGGTCTCGAGGAGTCCCGCATCTGGCGTGAAAGCAAAGAGAAGGGTATAGCCCATGGAAGAATAGTTGAGCTATTCTCTACATCGCTTAGAGGAAAAACTTTAGTGGCGTTGACGATGAACGTGCTGGCAATGTTTAGTTACTGGATGTTTTGGACGTGGCTCCCCACATACCTTTATGAAATCCATGGATTAAGCATAGTGAAAAGCGCTGAATGGCTTGTAACATCCCAGGTTGGAGCCTGGATAGGCTATATTTCCTACGGTATACTACAAGACCATATTGGAAGAAGGTTTTCATGGAGTGTTTTCACCGCTATGGAGGCCTCTATGATCCTGCTCTATGTTTCACCCTTCATTAGAAAGGAACATCTACTGTACATTGGTTTTCTCTCAGGATTCTTCACTGGATTCTGGGGCGGATTCGGAGCCCTTCTAAGCGAGATATTTCCAACACATATTAGGGGGACGGCTTTAGGGTTCATATTCAACACTGGGAGAGCCATAAACTTTGTGAGTCCCACAATTGTAGCATGGGTGTCACTTTACTATGGATGGGAGATAGCCCTCTCGCTTGCCGCCGTCTGCTCTTTTTTAATTTCCGCTATAATATGGTTCTTCCCTGAAACCCGCGGCACGCTCTTAAGATAGATTAAATAATTTATATAGATGGAGATTTCCTGAGGAATATGCTTTTTCTTTTAATAGTTTTGCTTAAAAATGGTCTTCCATATTAATGGATAGGATGTTAGCGATAATACGAAACAATGATGTGGAGGAGAAAGAGGGGGGCAAGGGCAGGTATAAAGCTATTCTAGGGCGCCTACTAACCTCCATAGGGATCCTAGTCTTCTTCTACTTCAATCCCATAACGTTTCTCAACGACCGTATTTTATCCCCCTTAGGGCTGGATATAGGGGAATTCAAGGTATACATAGATGGCGTCTTCTACATTTTTTCAGTCTTTCTAACAGCATACTATTCATATAAGCTCACCAGCATGATGACGAGAGATATACTAGCAAGATATCCTCGCATCTCCAGAATACGTTACATGGTTGAAATAGTAGTTAGCGTGGTAAGCTTGTTGGTTGCAATAACGGTTACAGTAAATACTCTTGCAGTAAAGTTTGAGGCTGTTGGGAAGATAGAAAGCCTTTTATCAGGTATTGCAGGCAACCTCCTATCTCTTTTCGTGACCTTTATAATAGCAATTCAAGTTGGAAACATCCTCGCCAACTACGTTGCCGGAATAATATTCAGGTTAGAGGATATCGCTGAGGAGGGAGACTTCATAGTATTTCAAGGAGAGATGTTTAGGGTTAGGGAGAGAGGCTGGTATGCTCTTGAATGTGAAGACAGGTTCGGTAACATCGTCTACATACCTAACATGCTTGTAGTGACGAACAAACTATGCAAGGCATTCTCGAAAACCGGATACAGGTACGTTGAAGTCAAGTTTTCTCTACCCTACAGTATGTCGATCGAGGAGGTGAAGAAAAGGGTGGATAATGCAATGAGCGGTGTTAAACGCATCATAGACTACAAGCTCCTCATATATGATTTAAGCAACTACGGTGTAGTATATGAGCTCCAGGTAATGCCCAAAAAACCAATGTTCGTGGAACAGCTTCGAAGCATAGTACGGGCAGCATTAATACAGGAATTTAAACAACTCTTAATGACACCAACAATAATTAACTTTCAACCCTTCCCCAACAATCCAGCGGAAGAGAAGAGCTCAGGGAGCTCAAAAAAGTTTCATGAAAATGCTTAAACAAATAGGTAGGGGTCAACTTATGTTTATTATATAACCAACTCGTTGTATAGTCGGCAAGACATATAAGCGTAGAGGTATAGAAATTTTTGAGGGGGTCAGCGTATAGCCAGCCATCCCGCTTGGCGCGGAGGGTTCTGTCACGTTGTTCATCATCCCCAATGACCTTCTCCTCATACATTGTGTTTTTAGTGAAGAGTCTTAAGAAAGATGTTCAGATAAGTGTGAAACTATTTAAATAGAAAAGGCCATTAGTAAGTATAAAAATAAAAATATAAGTTATCTTTTCTTTACATTATTGCCCTTTAAAACCAGACAAGCGAACATAGTTACGTTCGCTTTCATCTTTACTTACCAATTATGATAGTTTCACTAGGAACTCGGAAAACATCTGCTATCGAAGGATGTAGACTAACATATTTTACGGCAACGAGCAGCTAAAGATTTATCACTACTAAGATATATTTCAACTGGTAGTTTTTGATGAAATGGGAGGAGTTAACTTCAAGCGACATCGAGAAGATAGATAAAGACAATACGGTTGTAATTTTACCTGTAGGAAGCATTGAGGTTCACGGCCCCCATCTTCCCTTAGGAACCGATACAATGGTCATCTACCATGTAGCGTTGAAAGCCGCTGAACTGGAAAACGCCTTAGTTTTACCACCTATTTACTACGCATATGTGCCTGAAAACAGGCATTTTCCTGGAACCATTTCATTAAACTCAGACACTATTCTAATGATGCTTGAAGACATTATAACTGAACTCTCGAGACAAGGTTTCAAGAAGATTCTGATTCTAAATGGTCATGGAGGTAACAAAAGGATTCTAAAGCTGCTTGCACGTCGTCTTCTAGAAAAGGGATGTAGGGCGCAGGTGTACCTTATACCAGACACTTTGGCCCCTGTAAGAAAAATCATAGAAGAGGTTAAGGAGACCAAAGTATATGAACATGCCTGCGAAATAGAGACAAGCCTTGTTCTTCATCTAGCTCCTCATTTAGTTAAGTTAGAACGAGTTAAGGGAGAGGCTAAGGTGGGTAAAAGGAGAATAGTAGATTACCTGGAGACGTTGGTGGACTGGCAAAGATACGCTATCATGGGCTACGTGGGAAACCCCTTAAAGGCTACTCGGGAAAAGGGACGCAGGATCCTTGAAGCCTGGATCCATGAAATAGCTTCCACCATTAAAGCTATAAAAGAGGATACCGAATATGAAAAAATACTAGGAGAATTTTACGAGAAAAGCAGTAGGGAGGACCCGTGAAGACGTTGATGAAAACAGCATCATATCTATTCATAATTCTAGACGTGCTTATCGCCGGGTTAAGTGCAAGCCTAGTTTTACTGGCCATAGGACTCACGTCAACCCTTGTTTTGAAAACATCCTCTACTACGCGGGATTCCTGAAGCAACTTACATGAGAATACCATTACAGTTGCCGGGCGAGATAAAGCATGGCTTCTTCCTTATTTCTATAATATATGGAGCTGTCTTCTCGTTGATGTCTCTCCTGTGCACTTCCAGTATTCTTGCTCATGGTATTTACTTCAGCTATTGAAGGAGTCTTACTAGTCTCTATAATAAGCTTCATATCTTATGCTTTAGGATTATTACTACCAATGGCTCTTAGAGAGCATAAAAAGGGAGCTTAGGGGACTCCTAAGCTCGGAGAAAGTCGCTCGTACAACTGCAAGGGAGTTCGAGGAGTTTCGTAGAGAACTTTCCAAGAGGCTTGAAACTTGATATTAGATTCTACCTACCTGTTACCTCTTGCCGGAATAGCTATCGACACCAACCTTCTAGGAGCTATTTTAAATGGCAAGGCGAACATGAAGCTGGAGGACATCTCGATAAGCCTTATCTTCGTGCTTGAGCTTCAAGCTAAGATAGCCAAGCTAAAAGTGCCAGTTTCAACCGTGATTAAAGCTATCGAGTTTATTATGAGGGCTTTTAATGTAGTTTCTTTCTATAAGCCCGAGGTAGTTAGAGTAAGCCATGAACTCGGGGAATACATCCCAGATTATATAGACTGTGTAATAATAGCGACCGCTATAGTCTTGAAAGAAGACTTAGTGACTGAGGATACAATTACACATAAGAGGAAAAAGATTGTAGAGGGAAGGTATAAAGTAAGTGTTCTAAGGTACCGTGATCTCATTAAAACGTGAAGTTAAGAAGGCGGTTAAGGAGATCTAACCAACATTCTCTCTGCTGAAGCATGTGCGGAGGGCGTCACGTTAAGTTAATATTTATACACAAGTATTTTGTTTTCTGATAGTATGTATAAGGGTATTCCATCTTTCATGAGGGCATATGATATAAGAGGTGTTTTCGGGTCTGAAATAGGGTTAAGGGATTTCCTTGATTTTGGTAAAGCTGTTGGCACTGTGGTGGATGGACCTGTAATTATAGCTCGAGACGCAAGGATCCATGGAGAAGCCTGTCTCCATGCTTTCACAAGTGGCGTTCTCGAGGAGGGAGACGAAGTAAATATTCTAGGTATATGTCCTATAGGATTATTAAGTTACGCCGTTGAGCATTTAAAAACAGACATTGGCGTCATGGTGGGCGCGTCCCACAACCCTCCAGAATATACAGGCTTGAAGTTTCTAGGTAAGAAAGGTCAGTATTGCAGGTTTTTGGATGAAAAAATAAGAAATGTTTTTCTTGAAAAAAGCTTTAAGAGGGTTTCATGGAGGGATGCTGCTAGAGCATATAGAGTAGATCTTCGAGCTAACTATATCGAATTTATTCTCTCCAAAGTAAATCTAGAAAAGGAAGTTAGCTTGGCTGCCGACTGTATGAATGGAAGTACAGGTGCTATATGGAGAGGGGTTCTAGATCAATTAAACTGCAGTTATCGTATTTTAAATGAGAAGCCTGATGGATTCTTTCCATGCGGCGTACCTGAACCTAAACTCAAGAATCTAACAGTTTTAATGCAAACCGTTAGACAAGGGAATTTCGATATGGGTTTAGCTTTCGATGGCGACGGAGATCGAGTGATTTTAGTGGATGAGAAGGGTCGGGTTGCAAGCCCAGAGATGACAGCTGCACTGTTGGTAAAATTTCTGAAAGACAGTAAAAGTAAGACTATAGTCGCCAGTATAGATTCATCTAGACTCATAGAACTGGTTGCAGAAGAAGAAGGGCTAAAGGTTGTTCGTGTTCCGGTAGGACACGCTCATGTCATAGAAGCCATTAAGAAAACGGATGCTTTAATCGGCTTCGAGAGGTCAGGCCATATAACCATTCCAAGTTTAAGGCTCTTCGATGACGCTATACTGATAGCAGCGAAGCTCATTGAAATTAGAAGTAGACTTTCAATACCGCTTTCAGAGTTCTTCGACAAGCTACCAAGGTTCCATAACCAAACGTTTTCACTTGAATGTCCTGACGCACATAAATTCAAAATAGTGGAAGATATAGGAAGAGAGTTGGAGAAGAATTTACCAGTATCTAAGTTGGATGGAGTTAAAATTGATATGGATGAGGGATGGATTCTCATCCGTGCATCGAACACTCAGCCCCTAATCAGGGTGACCGTTGAAAGTAACACAGAGGAAGGTTGCCGAAAACTAGCTGAGTACGCTAAAAAACTGGTGTCGACTAAACTTAAATCCAGCCAAGTAGTTTGAAGCTGGGACATCTAATCTCTTGACCCCTTTTAGTGGGGGGATTCTTGCTTCTTGTGGGGGTTCATTGAAGCAGTGGCTGTGCCGCCAGCCCGATGGACATGTCTCCATTGCGGAGGATGCCCATCCCCCTAGGATACCGCTGACACTCCTCTATTTAACCCCATCGACGCCATTCACCCCCCCCACCAAAGCAGGGGGCTTTCTGGCATCATATTCGTAAAGAACTTGGCCCTGTTACCAATGGTCGATGCTCCATATATGGAATTTCATTGGAGGAAACATTGCTGACAATAATTTCAGCGATTCACGTGAGAATTTCCCCGAAACGATGGCATTTCCCTCAATATATAGATCCCAGAAGCCCTCAATACCGTAGATCATCCTCGTAAATTCATCCCACTTCACATCGATTACTATGTCAGGTGAATCCTTTTCCTCGACTTCAACCATATTTCCCTTAACTTTAAACAGGCATCTTCCTCCTCTTGTTCTTAGAAGAATTTTTTGATCCATGTTTAATCCCGCCTCCTCTATTCTTGAAGAAAACTCGCCTTCGAGTTCTTTAAAGAGTAGATCTATACGTGGAACAGCCTCCATGAATATACCTCCACATCTGAATATTTGTAAACCCTTTAGAACATCAGCATACTCTTCTTCCAACGGTATGTTAGCTCGTATAACTCGAAGTCCCTCTTTGTTAAACTCTTTTACGGCCTCTGTCAAGAGACTCCATGCGGCTGCTGGATGTAGGGACACTAGCTCCAAGATGATCCCCGAATCCTTTGGAAGAAACGTGCTCTGGGAATCCTTCGGTATAAAGCCGATGAGATAGCCTACAGGACTGCCCTTTCTTAAAGCTTTAAGCCGTAGAAACCTGTCTGCTTTATCGTAGAAAAAGCTTTGGTAATAGCCTTTATCTTCTCCAAGCACTTTCCTCATCCAATATTCTGGCGGTCTCCATGCGACTCCTAAATATCTTTCATGTGCCAGCTCATATAGCCTTGCAATAGTATCTAGATCATCTATGGAGATCTCTTTTACTTCAAGTGTAGGGCTAGGCGCATGTTTCTCCACATCCTCTAAGATCTCCTCTATCTCGGATACTAAAGTATAGGTGAAGAACGTATTGGCGTAACCTACACGCCTGTAAATCCTATGGGCTGTCCCTGGATACCCTGTAAACAAGCCAGATAAAGGTATATTATTTTTCTTACAGAAATCCAGGGCCTTTTTCATTAAACTTGTGGCTATACCTCTGCCTCTATAGTCTGGATGTGTAGTTACATTTGCTATTCCACCAGTTTTAATGAAAACTTTTTCTCCCATCTTCAGTCTCCTAAGGATTAAATGTAGGTGGCCAACAATTCTCCCATTTAACTCAGCCACTAGAGCCATGTTCCGTTTAAAAGCATAGTCATCTTGCTCGTAGTTCAGCCAGGTCTCGGGCTTCAACCCCCATTCTCTAAAAGATTTAAAGGACGAGTTTATGGCATCCACAATACCTTTTTCGTCGCCTTCACGATAAAATCTAAAGTTTATTTCAGCCATACTTACTTATATGATGATGATAAAATAAGTTTTTAGTAAAAGCTATTCTATGAACACC